>Ga0307510_10000543_pt1 | contig 37762 bp, 36 predicted proteins | sample 12_EM_MG_FD_207224 | JGI IMG/M metagenome (GOLD analysis project Ga0307510, IMG submission 207224) | Populus trichocarpa ectomycorrhiza microbial communities from riparian zone in the Pacific Northwest, United States - 12_EM | ecosystem: Host-associated > Plants > Roots > Unclassified | place...
AAACTCCAGTCGAACGGCCCTTGTCCGTCGCAAATATCCTTGTCGACGCTTTCGACCTCTTGTGGAACCAGCGAGGCATCGGATGGTCATGGTCCCCCAACCCGTTCCCCCGCGAGAGCACCCCGCCACCATCAATCACCTCGGTTTGCGCCAAAATCCTCGTGAAAATCACGGCGCTTGATGCCTCGCAATATATCCTGCAGTTGATCTGCCCCTCCGTCTACAAACCCGGAGGCGGCAGCCTCTTCGACCCAACACTGCCCTTCCTGCCTCGCGTGGGCAAGGCCGCTTTCGCCACCATTCTCGGTACCGTGTATTTGTACGCGATCATGGACTCGTCTTACCTCATCGCGACGCTGGTCGGTCGGGTCATCCTCCGCCAGCCAGCTTCGCATTGGCCACGTCCCTCGCGCCGACCGTGGATGGCGACCTCGGTCCGAGACTTCTGGGCGGTCCGCTGGCACCAGTTCTACCGACACATTTTCGTCGTATTCGGGGCCCGTCCAGGCGGGGCGCTCCTAGGACCACCCGGCGCGGCTATGGGCGCATTCGCTGTGTCGGCTCTCATCCACCACGTAGGCCTATGGGGGCTCGCACGCAAGACCGAGTTCCGCACCGTTGGGGCTTTCTACCTCCTCATGGGCGTTGGTACGATCATGGAGGACGCGTTTCAGCGAACGACCGGATTGCGCGTGCGAGGGTGGTTAGGTTGGCTGTGGGCAATGCTGTGGACAACCGCGTGGGGCATGCTCAATCTCGATGCGTGGGCCCGAGGCGGGCTCTTTGGAACCACATTTTTTCCAGACCGACTGCGACCCGGGAAAATATTCATTGAATACGCCATCTCCCTGTTCAATAAGTGAAACTTATGATTCCGTTAATTCCTCTTTACTTTACTTCAGCACAGTACAGACGAAGAAAGTGGGCGATGGTGGATAACCCTTTGTCATCACCCATGCCAACACAAAAAATGCCTCGAATCCCCCATTCGCTGTCGACTATATGTAATACTAGTAGTTCATTTACTTGGACTTGAGTTACCGAATCTTGGTTACTTGAATCTTAGCATGGAACCGCTGTAAAGCATGACATGTATGACAGCTCGCTTCGTCACGAGATTGGGACTGTACGACCAAAAAAGGCCGCGCAGCGCCGCCGCGCGGGGGTAAATTTTAGCAGGATGTTACCTAAGCCAGTTGCACACTGAGTCAGTGCTGTTGCGTGTCCGGGCCGTCATGGCGTTGGAGAGACACCTGTAGCCCCATCTCCCTAAAACTGCGATGCCAACGTGACCGTCTACATCCGGAGTCTTGTGCAATTTGAGATCCAAAGTAGGATAGCTGGCTGGGAGAAAGTCCGTACAGTAATAGTAGCGATGGCAACAGCGACCATAGTATAGGGTGAGAGAATGGTGGATTGAGTTGCGGTGAGCGCAAATGTCTTCAAGTATAAGTACATCATGATCCCGCCACGCTCATCTTCGCAGGGGACATAACGCAACGCTGGAGATGCGGCAGAGAAGGACATTGTGGCACGAGCGCTTGTGCTAAAGGTTAGACTTAATGGGAGGGCCCAGGTGGACAGCGACGGGAGGCGCAGGGGTTATTAGGACGAACATATGAAGGAGGAGCTTCGAAGCCAAGAGTGAGAAGCGCGACAGATAGGCGATTGGGGTCAAAGATGTGTAACGTGAATAGTTAGACACGCACCCTCGTCTGAGAAAGAGGTCAGATATCTCGATTAGAAGATAAAATCAGTTGGACACTACCTACCTGAGCTTTGTATTGACCGTGGAGAAAATGCGGTTGGAGGAGATTGGGAAAGGCAAGTCACTCAGGCTGTACATGATGATGATGGGTGAACGTGTTGTGGGTAAGTACACGTGATCCATTGGGCACCTTTGATCTAACACTTTGCCCAACTGTGGCTGTTACGAGTACTACAACTCCAAAACCGTGGTTACCATGCCACAGTCTTCCCCCGAGGCTTCCCTATGTATGAACTACAAGTCCATCTTCGACAGTGCTCTACAGGCCTATAAAACGAAAACTGGGAAGGACATTTCCTCGAATCCACTATTTCACAGACTCAAGACCTGCAGTTCTCCGGATGATGTTATTACCATACTGCGACAACATTTTCTGCGACCATTGGTGGGACTGTTACCCTGGTAAGCCTCACAGAGTACGGTGACTCTCTCCGCAGCGCAGTCACTGCTCAAACACCATGCAAATATTCGCGCCCGGAATAACCATTTCTGGACGCCACTCCATCATGCTTCGTTCCATGGGTATCCCGAGATTATACAACTCTTGCTAGAGCATGGTGCCGACATAGAAGCACAAGATGTCAGCCAGGACACCCCGCTACATAAAGCAACACAGCAGGGGAAGTTCACAGCAGTGAAGGCACTGCTCGAGCACCATGCAAACGTTCGTGCACGGAATGATCATAACTGGACGTCACTCCACATGCATCTTCCATGGGTATCCTGACATAATACAACTCTTGCTGGAACATGGCGCCAACCTTGAAGCACAAAATGTTGACCAAGACACCCCGCTACATCGAGCAGCATGGCAAGGGAAGCTGGCGGCAGTGCAAGTGCTGCTCAAGTATCACGCAAGTCTTCATGCCCGGAATAACCATTACTGGACACCACTCCACCACGCTTCCTTCTGTGGGTATCCCATCATCGTACAACTCTTGTTGGAGCACGGTGCCAACCTGGAAGCACAAAACGTCGACCAGGACACCTCACTACATCTAGGAGCACGGCAGGGGAAGCTCGTGGTCATTGAGGTGCTGCTCAAGCACCGTGCAAGTGTTCACGCTAGGAATAATCACTACTGGATGCCGCTCCACCACGCTTCGTTCTATGGGTATCCTAACATAGTTCAACTCTTGCTGGAGCACGGCGCGGACCTAGAAGCACAAAACGTCGACCAGGACACCTCGCTACATCTAGCAGCACGGCAGGGGAAATTTGTGGTTGTGCAGGAGTTGCTCAAGCATCATGCAAGTGTTCACGCACGGAATAACAATTCCTGGACGCCACTTCACCACGCGTCATTTTATGGTTATTCCGACATCATACAAATCTTGTTGGAACACGGCGCCAATCTGGAAGCACGAAATGTCGACCAGAATACCTCGCTACACCTCGCCGCATGGCAGGGGAAGCTTGCGCCTGCACAACAGCTCCTCGAACATGGTGCCATTGTTCATGCGCGAAATAATACTGGCCGGACACCACTCCACCATGTGTCGTTCTGCGGTTACTCCAACATCATGCAGCTCTTGTTAGAATGTCGAGCAAAGGCGGATGCACAGGATGTCGAGGGCGTGACTCCACTGCATTTGTCGGTGGCTAACGGGAAAATGGAGGTCGTACGACTTCTGTTGAAATCTGGCGCAAGCGTCCAGTGCCGGAACAAGAACCTCCAAACCCCATTTCAGATAGCTTCGGAGACAGGTGGCCAGGAAATCAGGGAGTTGCTCCGCGAGCATATGCCGCGTGACTGAATGACATAGTCCGGGGCGGTTCGCACAATTACCAAATTGCGTAATTCTGACGTAGATTTATGCGGCTGTTTTATCTCTCACCACCGAATTCATCACAGTTGATCAAGACAAATCTATTAGCGCTCCAGTACCTTCAAAAATTTTCACCACGGGTGTTTTAACCACGGCGTGTCTCCCACACCCTGATTTTGGTACCCTTCTTTAATGACGCGGACATCATACTTTTCAGCAGGACCATTCGACACTATTTTTCTTTTCTATTGAAGATGAAGAATAACTAGGTCAAACACCTGGAGTTGTGACGTGGCTAAAGCTGTGCGTGAGCTGGTGTCTGCGATTCCAGATTCCAAGGACGCGAGACGCGAGAGAGATGGGTGAAGCCGGTGAAGGACATGGGGGATGGGTAGTTGAGATATCTGAACCTGCAAACTTGCGGATCTGCCTCGGAAGCAGACAAGTGACCACCGTCCGCTGCAACGAGACACGAGTCGAAACTGGACCCGAGTTGAGAGGGTTTCAGCAGTACTCCTTGACCGCACGTCGGACATTTGTTACGCTTCAGAAGTCGCCATGAGTGGAAATAGGTAAGCCAAGTTCCCACTGACAGTAGACAGATTGTTCGCATACCGAGATTTACCGGCAAAGGTGGATCTGCGTCCTCGGTCCTTATGTTGCATGCGCGGACAACTGGCAGACGTTGAGTCATACTTTCCATATGTACCCTTGCACAAGACGATCCTCAGATCCGATCCCGCCGCGGGCCCGCCATCGAACTCGTCCTTGTTCAGCTTATGTTTTCCACATGGGTAAGGCACTGGATACAGCAGCAAAGTGAGGGAGGGAGAGAGAGGGCATCCAGGTGGAGTGACGGCGGCACGCGCTAGCTACACACGCTAGCGGAACGTTGCGGTTGGTATGCCAACAATTGGAAAACGGGAAAGAGCGTAATAAACTTGCGCCCGTGTATCAGGTGTTTCATCTGATGAATACTGTAATGGAGGTCGTTCGTTCGACTCTGTGTAGTCTTACAGTCGCGTGAGCGGTTCGATAAGATATGCCAGTCAGGTCTGACAGAAGTTAGTTGGACACTCATTTAGATTTGTACCCTAGGAACTTTATTGTTCGCTTATATACCGTAGAGTAGTCGTTTTTTGCCCCCAGTTCCCATGTTTGACCCGCATGCGTTCTGAGGTGAGTAGTGTACTCCAAATACACATACAGTTCCTGTGTCTGACCCGCACGCGTTCTGAGGCCAACGCATGCCCGGAACTCACAAATCTAGCACACTCACTTTCTACAGTCTTCTCCTTACGGAACCTGTTTTGTTTTGTTTCATTTGAGTCTTTTTTTAATATGATCAAGCGAGCTCCGCTACACAAAGTAAGTGTAAAACCGCGGAAGGCGCGACGAGGCGCATCATAGCATAACCCCCACCAAACTTCGCCTCTTACCTGCACCACAAATTTCCTCCTTGACTTTCACCTGTATTCTGTGCCTTCAGTGGCTTGCCCCTATTGTTTGAACTCTGTACACTGAAGGCGGTGCTCCATGGGAGTGACGAAATCCAGTTCGCGAGGTTTCTTCTCCACGTGCTACGAATCCGCGTGCAGCGCCGTCTCGCTAAGTAGGTTGGCGCCCTCGATGCCGAAAGAATACATACAGTCTGGATACAGCGCTGTATGGAGGTTGATTTTGATCGCAACCACGGCCTCGCATCAAAGTGGTTAGATTCCTGTCGTCCGAACGTCAAAGTTTGTTGATTAAGCGTTCAGGAACTACCAAAGGTGTCAAAACATCGGCTATAGTAAATAAATTTGAGTTGACACCGAGACATCAAATCTGAATCTGAAGTGAGATGAGGGTGACTGACTTAACAAGGTGCGACGGGGACGCGTACCGTGGTCTACTTGATTGAAATGTACGAAACAACTCCTGCATATGTTGAGTTTCAAACCATACATAACGAAAGTGTCGCCTTCTCCCAATGTGTGAATCGTGGTCAGATGACAGGGATAGCCTGAGTACTATAGCACCACAATGATCTAGGGGAGTAAATGTCAGTGGACAAATACGGCGATTCTTCCATTGATTCTCTCAACATTCTGATAGTGAGTGTTTTGATGGTAGCATAGATGGTCCTTATACTAGTGCCCCATTTATTTGCGCGAAATCGAAATCGCTTGGGGTGTATGTACCCTGAGACGAGAGAATCAGGCTTACGATGCATCACGGCAGGCAGTGGTAGTACTTTACGTAGAGTCGGAGCAGATTTCCGAGGGGGAGGGGTGGTTGACGCCGCACACTCGCACACTCTAACTCGGAGTTTGTCTCGCATCACCGCGTTTATGATTGGGTTATGCCTACGCCAATGAGAAGGCAATATCGCAATCAGTTCTTCATAAACGCAGTTCCGATGGGGTCCAGGCCCAACCTGAGCGACGAACCTGTCATCAGACACCAGATTAAGAAGTAGGGAACCATCACTAGTCCAGTCATGATGTGGGTTTTCCAAGTTCATCCAAGTGAACCGCCTTTACCAGTGAAAAACCGTCAGCTGACGGACTTGTGATGAAGATCCGATATTCGTCGAAGGATGTGTGCGTGGTCATTATATGGCACAAAAATCGTGGAATAAAATGTTGCACAGGGTATATTCTGAATCGACACGACATACGTGATCATGATGACTTTCTTCGTTATGGATTTCGCCTCGGATGCTCTATGGTCTTGCAGCTTCCAAGCTTCCAACTCCACTCGACCTCGACAAAGAAAAGAATTACAATTACCACATCATTGTCACACACGTGACACGTGACATTGTTTACGTGGAAAATGGGGGCAAAAACCCCATGTGCCATGTGGTCTCGACTTAGGTGAGTGGGTCTGACTTGAATGATGTTCAGACATGAGTTCAACTCTTTTTTCTTTCTCGAACATGATCGCGCTTCTCCATCGATCCAAATCCCTAAGCCGCAACGCCACACCGGCGGACCGGACGTCTCTCGGCGGATGTGCTGCCTTCCTTACACACAAAAGCCGAACATTTTTCGCGCCCATTTAGTGCCCATTTCCACCAGCGATTGCGGCAATCCTAGGTGTGAGGTGGTACCAATACAATACAGTAACGTACTGCGAAGCCCAGGTCGTAACTTACAATGCATTTTCCAAGAAGCGCCCGTACGCTAAACAGGATGGAAGCTCGAAATGACGAGGCCATCAGCCGAAATTTTAGTCGTGCTCTCGCTCTTTCCCTCCCGCCCCCGATTTTTTTCAGAAGTCGCAGACTTGCGCCACATGGAGACGACGGGTGATTAATGATTGTGTGTGAGTAATGCCTGGTCCCGCGGAAAGAAGTGAACGCCACAGAAGTGACATAGGTCCAATTTAGTCAGAAGGTGAGAACGCGCGATCAACGCCAGTCATTTGGGAAATGTTGATACTTTTATTACGAGCGAGGACCTAATGCCCGAAGGCGTCGTATTAGGGGACAGGGAGAAAGAGACGGACAGAGAAGTTTCCCCGGCCGCTGAGAGAGTTTGGAGGGGAAAGAGAACACTTTGTTTTAAGCGAGCCACGTGAGTGATCGGGTATGGGGTGAGCTCGTATTTTTATTTCAGGGGGTACAGTAACCCCCACAATTCAAATTGATAATACGTGCCAATGAATCCACGATCCAGCCTGCGGGTCCACTTACCCGCCTTCTCTCAACCTTGTTTTTTTCGTGGCCCGAGGCCCGAGATCGCATACTGATCGCAGTCCATTATCTGGGGCTCTGTTCCTGTAACCTGCCCTTGGGGTCATGCGACCCCATCTTCCTCCTCCTTGTGATCCATCCATGTGCCTTTATATTTGCATCGTTCCCTTCTCAAACATGGTCTCCCCGTCACCCCACTTCTCCACTCCTTTCCACGACCAAAAGTGTGTACCCTAACCTTCCCTCCTCATTTTCTTCCTGTCTTTTCGTCGAACACATGCCTCCGACATCCGCCCACCGTTTTGTCGCTTGGACTCGCCTTGGCAACAAGAGCAAGGAGCAGCTACACCGACCAAGCACGCAGGATGATACAATTCCTCCTCTCCCGAAAGACGGACGGGAAAAAGGAAACAATGCAGAGGCTGCTGATCCGCTACCTTTCCGTGACTCCGCGAACGTCGGTCAATCCAACAGCACCCCCCGGTCTAATGGCGAAGATGAAGACACGGAGACACCAAAGGACGGTGCCATTATTGGAGAGTACGTTACCGTGCCTTCTTCACCCAATCCCCGCGTTCGTTATTGTCCCCACATATTCAACGGACAGAGCACCGTCCTCATTCTGATGCACCGAATTTCTTTGCCTCTGATGCTCATCCCCCTCTTCCTGAATTTCAGACAAACGCCTTCCAAGGCACCCGCCCACTCTGTAGGACCTGGAAATGACGTTGTCGTCGGGAGTCCGTAAGTCGCGCCACTCGTTGCTACCTTCTCATGATACTCACTCCTGTTCCAGGGACGCTTGCCTGGATCTACCCAAGTGAGTCGCGCGCCCGTATCGTGTTCCTTGTAATTGAATGAGCATTTAGACCGTCTTCTGGTACTTCGGCTCCGGCAGAGCAAGGTCCGCGTGGGCCTCCTCAATTGAAGCATTCCAAGTCTTTCTTCGCCACATTTGCCTTGGCTAAGAAACTACGATTGCACAAGTGCGACCCTGTACCCCTCGACCGCACGCCTGACAAATCTGCGTCTACTCGGATGCCATGCAGTCCCCGCCAAGGGGCTTATCGGCCGCAGGCAGTACCGATTGCCCTCCCTAACGACATCGCATCAAAGGAGCGACGTGAGGAGGCGCTCCGTTCTCTAGGTCTGCTCCCCCCACGTGACCTTTCAGCTCTGGAAGCGGAAGAAGATCGGCGGATTGATGTGCTCCGAAAAAATCCCACTTCTCCCCCTTCCTCTGACAATAGTCACAGCGACGCAAATACAATTGCTCAATCATGGCGAAATTGTAATTCAAGGTGGCTGTCCCAGAGTCCACCAAACTCCGACACAGAGGATCCCATGACCGAATGTACGCGATCGTGACCTAGTCCATATTGACCCGAATGTTTCCTGATTCTCTCTGCCCAGCCTCTTCGTCGACCGACGTGTCGAGCCATTCCGGAAGTTTGTCGGAGTTGGTGACAGCGGGCGCTGATGCTTCTGTTTCAGTCCCACTCATCCGTTCGCCATCAATCACAAAATTCAACGCTGCTTCATCCAGGATGTCCCAAGGTTCTGTGTCGTCACGCCAAGATTCACATATGTCGATAGGCTTGGAAGAACTGGCGCTGCCTTCATTTTGCCTCGGGGAACTGCTCACCACCGACATCCCCATCATGGGGGTATCAGAGGATATGAAGACGAAGACAGCTTCCGCCCAATCAGCACCCTCTTCACCTGTGCTTTCTAAGACGTCGTGCCCCCCACATTCAAAGGACGCCGAAAGGCCGCAGACGTCTACACCCTCTTTATTGTCGAAGCGTTCATTGTCACCTTCTCGTCAACCTCAAGTGACTTCCAAGCCACGAGTCGAATCAAGCCCGAAAGCCCTGCCTGTTGAGCCTGAGCCCGAGCCGCTCGAAGTCACTGCAAAGGATAAACTCTCAGTTCCGGACCTCTCCCCCCTTCTCCTCTTCCCAAATGTGTCTAACACATTTCTTGCGTCTCCTACATCCCCGACATTATCACCGGCTCTGTGTTACTCACCTTCGGAGGCCTCAGACATCACGCTGACTGTCGACAATGGGTATCTTGTTACTTCGCGCATCACGGACATCATGACAATCAAGGGCCGACGTGCCGATATTACACCGTTCGCAGACAAGAAGAGCGAAGGGGCCTTTATTCAGGAAGTCATTGTGGAGGGGCCTGAGCCTTTCCCAGATGAAGACGATCTCGATCCCTTCGCCAGCCCTTCGAGCCCCACTTTTCCCACCACCGTAATCACTCCCCCAGCCAGGTATGGAATCGCATCTGCCTCAATTAGATGCACGTCTCATTCCCCTATGTTTTTTCTTAGCAAACCAAAGACCCGGGCAACACGGGCAACGACGCTTGGCCCATCCACCTCTGCAGGGTTTGCAAAACCACGGTCGTTGGTTGGCTTGCGCCGCCAATTCACGAATAACTTGTTCCGGCGTCCTCGCGCTCGCACGACGGTGTCGCATTTGACCCCCACGGGTTCATCACCACCTCCCTCACCACTGGACGTACGAGTTCATAATCGTTCGACCATCTACGAGGAGGCATCGCGAATCGACGACGATGAGGTTCGTCGGTTGAGCGAGCTCGCGTTCATGACGTGAGGCATCAGACACTTTCTGGGTTTCTTGAAAGAAGAACTATGATTGCACAGTGACACCTTCCGCTCCTTTACGTATCTCGGATTCAATCTCATTTTTCATTCTCTTTATTGTCACATTGAACCTTTCTTTCCACCTGTGACATTCATCTATATACCCTGTAGCACCTGATTATCACCCTCCTTCATACATTGTCGCTCGTTAAAAATTATCCACACATCACTACGCCATTCCTTTAACTCACATGTGCAATCCGTTGGCATACCCAATCCCAGTTAATCGTATATCTGGTCCAAAGGCCATCCCCCGTTCGGTGTAACAGGTTCTCTACCAATTTGGGGACACAGTTGGACTCTCTACACCTGGCTGAGCGAAGCGATATCACCCCACTTAAGCGATGGGTTCTAATGATAGATACTATTTTGTGTTTTCGACGAATAATAAGCTTGACTCGAGCCATCGCGTAGTCGCACGTTCCGCAGTGTTCTCGCGTTTCAGGGTTCTGTCGCTTGGCCCTCCTTTACCACTGTTAATATTGTACAGTTTTAAGCGGGGGGTTCTGTCATGAACTGAACTGGGTCTTCTTCCGCTGCTTCGATTGCCTTGAGATAAACAACGAAGAGAGAGACCTCTAAAAAAAAAAGAAACAGAAAAAAATAACGGTCACAGACCCCCGGAAATTCATTCGGTCTCGGACTGATTTTGACACGAACGCGAAGAATGGAATGTTTGTGCAAGTTGGAACTGGTGAAACACGTATTCGGTAAAAAAGAAAAAAGAACGTCTGCGTCGCTGCCGCAGCCGCCGACTCGGACGATGCCGCTGCCTCAGTTGCAACGAAAGCGATACGGCACGACGACACATCGACTCGGAAAACTTTACCAGTACCTTCATTACCCCCAAACCGCGCCTCCCCGAACGGAGTCTACGGCTACAGCACGCTACTGATCACTCGATCGCCACCGTTTTTTCGCGACGAGCCTCGGAGTTAAGCTAAAGCTAACTTAAGGTAATCGTATGATCGTATGTGTAGTGGGGTGTGGGTGATGCAATGCAACAACAAGGAACAAGGGTAAAACCCGGGATTACCTGCTACGGGCTAATTGCTTTGTTTTGTACCCTGATAAGAATCAGAATCAGAGCCCTCGAGACCTTGGACTTTTTCGGTTGACTTGCGACTTGCTCCGCGATACTGACTGGTGCTCCACCGTGACCACATTATCAGTACGTACCGTATGTATACGACTGTGCTGTAGAGCTGTCATGATAATATATTAATGTCATCGATGGCAGCGATCAATTAAAAAACGTGACGCCACCCCCACAGCTGACAGCCGTGTCGTCCTGTCTTCGCGGGCTCAGAAATGTCCCATGGAATTTGATTTCTGAATTTGGAATTTCAACATCAGCACCCCCGAAACTTGATATACTGCTGTAGTAGAACTTGACCTGAATAACGCAGCAATCGACATAAAGATGGTTTTCGGGCATCGACCGGACGACCTGAATGATTTTGGAAACTGGAACATGATCAGGGCCTTTCTTGACCACCGACGTCAGGGCTGTCAGGCTCAAGGGCTCGGCGCTCATTTTTCCTCAATGGCGATTGACTGTTCCCATCAGAAATTTTCTGCTCGGGTGCCCTGTACATACTATTACAAATTGCTCTCGAGTCTTGTCACTCCAGGTGAAATAAAAAGGAAGTTGCCGACGAGAGTCGGTGGCGCTGTGTCGTATTGCTTCCCAGCAACAACAAACAACGTGATCAAAACTGGTTCCAAGGCTCGACAAAACATCCGTTACCCTGTCAAAGACGTCGTTCTCGTCACGATGGGATATACGAAAGCATTGTATAGCGGAGCCATTGTCAAACTAAGTCACAGCGTGGAAGGTACTGTTACTAATTGAGGCTCCCTAAGAGCGCCCCATCCCTTGAGGTGTTGTAGTCCCCACCTTTCGGGACTTCCAGGAGGGAGACAAACAGCATCATCGATGGCAGCCATAGTCGATTCGAAGGTCAATTATTTCTCCCACTCGTTCAACAATTTACGCGTGTTCAAAAAGTCCGTGAAGCTCTGACGAAAATCTAAGGTGCGTGAGAGGCGCCGAGATAAACAGGGTCCAGATGCCGAGAAGCGCCGTAAGACGTACAATCAGGAATGGTAGTTATGTTATCCCTTTGCAGCTGAAGGACAGGGTTCCCATCTGGCTTATACTGCGGCCAGGACGCTATTAGAGGCCAGATCTCAAAAGACACTCTGAAGGAAAGACGAGATGCAAGTTATACATACGTCCCGGGTTGGGGGTCATTAATAAAATGGATGTATAAGTCGAACATCGTGTTTGCAAATTCCAACTCGACGCCTGAATCTGGAACAGGCCCAAACAGAAGCCTGAGCTCAGAGGCGTGGAAAACTAGGGGGGAGGGGACATTTCAAAAGAAAGACGCATAGAAACCCGTCGTAACGCAACATCTACGTACCTCCCAGCCTGGGCAAATCGCCTGGCACAGACTCTGTGAAGAGATAAGGGAAGACTGGCTGAAACCCTGCGGCGGCAGCAGTGAAGCGCCTCCTTGGGGCGAGGAACATGCTGTCCCAATACCAAGCCACCGCCCTGTCGAATAGGGAGTCGCCAGTGCTGTACGGCAGCTGTTCGGTGTTTTCGGGATAGAACCGCGCGATTTCGTTGAAGGTGTTTTGGGTGACCTTTGACTCGTCGATCTGGGACGCTTTCACGAATCGCTCAAAGGCAGAGACTTCTGCGCTCCCGCACAGGCCTATACCAAACAACGTTGCCGAAAACAATGTGCCTTCGTTCAGCTGCCGCCGGAGGTTTTGTTAGGATTTAGATTGGGAGAGATTGGCGAGACACCGACTGACGTTGGTGCCCGCGATCACCGGCACGTGGACGAAATCTCCTGATGCGATCCTGTCCGACGCACGAACCGGGGCAAAGCTACCTGGAGCAATTGTAGGTTGCCATAGTTGGTGATTGAGAGTCGAGGTGATGAACGCATTGCTTATGTTCGTTAGTGTCTGTGGGCGATTCAGAGCGCACATCGGACCAGAAAATGCTCGGACATGAACCTCAGGCGGAACAGCCTCCAAGCATAAGACGGCGGTGGGATCTGCAGGGCATCCCGTGGCCTTTAAAAGGGCATCGGATGGCTTTTCTGGTTCATCGTAGGTGGAGGGGGGTGGAGAACTCTTGCTGGGGAATCATATCCTCAGCACTGACTTTGGAGGTCACATTTTGTTTTCCTACTTACAAAGGCCCCGTAGGTGAGCCCATGATGGCTGCACGAAATAGCACCCTCGATGCCGGGAACAGAATATGGGCCTCAACGCTTCCGGCGCCAGCTGACTACAAAAAGTACAAAGCGTGTATCGGACGCGGTCCTGATAAGCTCACCTGGCCACCGACCGTAACCTGGTGGTGATTTCAGGAATAGTGTCGTCCTTATGAGCTGCTTACGCTTACCTTCTCTGGGTCGCCACCGAACTTGGCAATGTTATCCTGGACGAACTCCAAGGCCAGCCGTTGATTTTGCAGCCCGTTGTTTAAGTCATGAGGCGGAACACGGGAACTGGCAAGCTGAGAACGGTGTTAAGACAATTCTAGTCTTCGAAGCACTGGAAGACACTCACGAATCCAAAGGTATTGACGCGATAGTTTCTGTCAGTCACAACCGATGAGCGGTTTGCAGGAAACAAACGAGCGCAAGGTAAACTTACATGGTCACCAGGATGATGGGTTTTCCGATAGCAATGCTTCTGGTCACGATACCTGAGTGGCATTCTCAATACACTGCCATGGCATAGGTGAAATTCCACCCTACGAGTTCCATCCAATGCTGGGCCAGACGCAGTTTAACCAAACGGAGATCAGGAAGGTTCCATTGACTCGTTAAAAATCCTATCACACCCAATATTATATGCACCACCCTCCAAGAAGGTTAGCCGATCGCAAGTGCTCCAATTTAAAACGTCCGTACATGTATCCAAACAAAGGCAGGAAGCTTTGCCGTAGATGAAGTCTTTTGTGGTCGGCACACCTGCATATAGCCGAGCCGAGATGGGCGCATAAAGTGATCAAGGATCACATGACGGACATTCAAATATAAACAGTCTTCATTAATAGACGCAGTCGTGGGCGGTTGGGGGCAAGCGTAGCTAAATTGAGAAGCATCTTGAACGCCTTCCACGGGTCGAGATATCAAAAGTGGGCCTTTAAAACGAAGAGCGCCTACAGGCGGTTGAGCGTACGGGATCCCCAACCAGCGTCCAGTGCCGTTGACGGTTAAGCCCCGGAATGCGCCTGACGACAGGGTGATGAGGTGCGATGATATCGCAAGTGAGAAAAACTTCAGAAGTGATATGAAGGACGCCATGAACAACATTCGTCATAAGGGAAACCTCACGAGAGACGTCAGGTTTCTTCAAAGCCGACACTTAAGCCAATGACGTGGTGACCGTGGCTGCACCATGGCGTTCTGGTGCCGAAAGGTTTGGCGCCCGGTGTCCGAAGGTTGGATGTGTCGGCCGCCACCGCCGGTTGGCTTCGTCAATCATCTACAGAGCTACACTGCCAGTAGGCCCAGTACAGCATGAACTTCGGCCATGCTTGAGGTCTGACAAGGTGTGATATTTCGGGTGGGTCACAGACGAGAATCGCGGCAGTGAATTCCGCCTAAAGGGTTCATGCTTCAGCTTCAATTCACAGTGATTACCAAGTCAAGGCCCAGGGCGACTTGATAATTTGAATTTCAAGTTGACGTAGATTAGATACAGCACCACAAACGGTTGACCTGTCCATGTATTAAACCTGTTGGCTGCGATGCTGTTCCACTGATATGCTATCCCAACTGTGTTTGCTCTTATGCTGGGATCACTCCACAGCAATATTGATATACCCCAGCATTCCGTGTGGGCCCCATGGATCAGATGCACTAGAGGATGACGTACAAGTTGTGTCAAGGAGGGTTTAACAGGGGCAAGCGCAATGATGAACGTAAAACCGTCGTAAAACCCCAAGGTTGAGATTGCACGTGCCTTGTGGCATGACAGGATCGCTTCGTGGTTCGTTCACGGTCAGGGACTGGTCAGGGTCAAAACACAACAAGAACAATTTATCCACGCGACCGTCCATGACTGGCGCAAACTACACCGGGGGAAAACGGCGAGTATCTCAAATTCGCATCAAAATAATACTGCCGTTTTTCTAACCAGTCGTCCATTTATCTGAATTCCAGAAACGGGGCCCGAACGCGCTTCCGTGACTCTACCCGGCGCGTCCAGAAAAATCACTTTGGCCGTCGGCGTCTTGGTATTCTCAGCCGTGGTCTGGTGAACGAAACACGTACCAACAAGGTGGAAGAGCCCGCTTGTGGAATATCTAGTATCCTTCTCGAACACGCGCAGAGAGAAATTTCCCGTCCCCCAAATCCGAGTGCCGCGTGCGAGACGGGGGCCCTTGACGCGTTTTCTTTTGATCGGCCCTCGGCTAGTACTGGTCATTCCAGGACAGGTTCCAATGTCCCACCGTCTAGCTCAAAAGTTACGCATATATATTCCCTTCGAGCAGAAATGGACCGTATTCTCGAATTCTCAAGGACCGTTGGACTTTGCAATTATGCGACCTCCAAACAACATGTCCCGACGTCGTTAGCATCTCACCCTGACTCGGAGCCACGAGTAGGCGTCGTTCTACTGATCTCGCGTTAGCTCACAACGACTTCCTAGCAGTCGAGCCCCCACCCAAAACAAGATGAAATCTTCATGACTCCCATGAGTAAGTTGTCTGGAAGGCGGCATATAAATGTTTGCATCGGTCACGCTGCGCAGGTCCCTGGTATATCTTGTTGAAGTAACGTTGCGATGACACACTGGAACTAACGACTTTGTCAATAGACGATTCACAAATGCCACCATCTAGACCTCCGAGTCGTTCAAACTCGCCTAGAGAGACAGCCTCTTCCACGTACGGCTGCGAACATCTGGAGGACTACGTCTCTCAAAGCCCTGCTCGATCCATATGCACCGTGGAACCCGAGCTTTGTCAAGACCAGCAGTCGCCATGGTTATTGGAAGGCGACCCATACACAACGAATCCTTTTACACCCTCATTTCATGCCTTGGAGTTCTCAACGTCGCCATTGCCTCCCTCGTCCCCCTTACCCAGTAGTACAACTTACGGGCTCCTCCCTTCTCCTCAGCAGGAGTCACACGGTGCCGAGAGGACGATTCTGGACCCTGACAGTGTCCCGCTGCCTTCCATGATGAGCGGTTCTAGAGAGCTCGGAACCTCTCGCTACGTTAGTAGCCATCGTATTACACCTGATCTGGCGTCTGCGTCGCCCTTGCGGCACCGTCCCCACTCGGATCTCGCTAACAAGGTTCCGACACTTCTGGCGTCGTCGTCTGAGGCAGATCTCATAACTGACCTCTTAGTGTGCGACAATCCCTGGAACGCTATTGGTGACTTGCTGAACCTTCCTCCGATTCCTTCCCCGGATGCTACGTACTTTGATAACATCCGGGCCCTCCATACACTCTCGCCTGAACGTGCGTCATCCCTAGCTCGGCCTAGCCTGGGGCAGATGGATATAAGAGAACCTACGAGCCCTGCTCGATTTGAGCGTATTCGAATGAGCGGAGTACACTCCGACGGAGATCTACTTGTTCGCCGCCACCCATCTCAAGTCGAGTTTTTACGCGAGCCATACCCTCGTGCCTCTTCTTTGCTGTTATCCCGAGATTTACCCGCCAACAGGGCCCGGTCTCCAAAACCGCCGTTTCATTCTGGCTGTGAGGCTCGCTACACTGAACCTCACCGGCTCTCACCTCCAAAGACCATTCCCGTTCCTAACGAGTCCCCTCAACCTATGCTTATGCCTCAGGACCTGCCGGTATCACCTCGTCCCCCGGACAGTACCTGTGGAGCGGATCCGATAAGTTCCTCGGTTTTAGTGAAGACGCTTTTACCCTGCACCGCTATCTTGACGCCTCAAGGATCAGCACCACCTTCCCCAAAGAATCTGAACTTGCAGAATACATCTGTAACCCGGTCTCCAAGGGTCGTGTCTACGCAGTCGAATGCGATCCCTGAATTCGATCTTACTTCTCTCATCTCTAAGGTATCGTCTACAACACAAACTGCCACATCAAAGGGGAAACTGCCAAAGCTTGAATGTCCCGATTTATTTCAGGACGATGATGACGGTTTCACGGGTATATTCTAAGGGCTTCGACGATGAAGGTTGGCACGAAGTGACTAATATGATGTACTAATGAAAACATTACGCGTGAAGACCTTAATTGTATCATGTCTGCCGTATCTCCTTCAGCCTCTTGGCGAATGTTTCGCGGCAGTGATAGTGCGTGACTTCGCCACTACAAAACACGAGTTAATTTTAGAGTCCCGGTGGGTAAAGATGGGATCTTACCCAGGTGCATGTACGACAATAGCACTTGGTCCGATCCTCTTGTGACATTGCGGACAACTAGAGTAATCGTGAAAAATAAATCGTTAATGCATCCAGGCGCACAGAAAAGACGTACATGCGGCTGTCCGTAATCTTGACACGATTCGCCTCCAAGTACATAAGCTTGCGCGCCACCTGGTCTTTTCGAGAAAGCGCGACTTCGCGCACGACGCGTGCATCGAAACGTGGTACGCGCAGAGCACCAGTCAAGAATACGCGCAGATCACGCGCAGAGACCAGCGGAGGCAAAAGTTGAAGCGTCTCCTCGGGGTCCAGTCGGGAACCGTGTCGCGCGATCAGTTCGAGGGCAGGCCGCAGAAGGTCATCTGTGGTCTTGACCAACGGACGCAGGTAGATCCGAAGGAGTGTAAGGAATATGTTACGGGTTTCGGTGTCTGGCTGATGTATTCGCTTGCAATATCTGTGGAGGGAGGGTCAGAGGCCGCTCCATAGAAGATAGGTGGTCAACATACTGTTCCGCTTTGTCGTAGTCGCGCAGCCGATACACGTACAGCTCCAAGGTACTGTCATGGCGTCCGAGTTTTCCAAGGAGAATCGCTCTTGCCTCGAACAAGTCTATGCGTGCATAAGATCAGCTTCCACCTCACTGTGCATATTCTGAACTGCGTACCGTCGCTGGGGAGCAATCCGAGCAATCGATCAACACGAAAGTGGGAGGTGTTATCGATGAATACTAGCAACTTCCCATATGCCCTGTTCCGACTTCCTGCGGAGCGAATGTTAATGAGCCACCCAGCCAGGATTCCCGTTAGCATATACCTTCGTCTCGTGCTTTCTTTGCGTCTACTGTCATCTTGAGACACAATTCCGCCAGACGGTCATGGTATATAGGCGACTCCTCGTGTCGCTCCTCTATAAGGAATTCCAGATATCGCGCACAGTACTCTCTGTTCACACCCTCAAGGAAGTTGGCGACTTGTTGCGGGGGCAACTCCACTTCTTCGGATGTAAAAATCTTTGTATGCATCAACAAGCGGCATAGGAGGCATATACGACGCTACTGACCTCCAATCCCATCTCAGAATTTTCATCAAGGATCCACTTTGAATACTGGAAGACCGTATCCAGGTATTCCGAGCCGAGTCGTTGAAGATATGTAATAGATGGTCCGAGCTTATCCTTCACATCCATTTCTTTCTCGCTCAGCCTATGACACGTCTTAGCGGTCCTGGACACAGAAAACACGAAGTACCCACTTGCGAAGGAGCTCCAAAGCTTTAGGATGCATCTTCTTGACATTATACAAATCAATGAGCTCAGAGAATATCTAACCGACAATACATTAAGTTTATCGTGTCTAGGAAAAGAACGGGAAAAGGGGTACACACCTCGCGTGCGGCAAGCGTCTCCTCGACCTCAGCCACCTCGCACCAATTATCACGCCTACACAATGAGCCAAGTAACCCCGGCCGCACTACCAAGTACGACTTGAAAAGTGCCGTGTCGACGACCTGTGCGCACAGGACTAGTTGTCCAGGTGTCAGAGATGGAAAGGGGGCATCAGGAATTTCGCGAAGGGAGTCGCTTGTCGTGTCGGATAAGGAGGCATGACGGTGGGACTGCGCAGGTGTGATATGGAACGCTTCGAGCGCACCAAGAAGTTTCTGGCGTCTGTCCGGGAGATACTGTAGCAGGCTTTCAATTGAGCGGCTGAAATCATCTACGGAATCTCGATGAGAAAATCGCCATGTGAATAACGGTGTACGGACGGACCTTTTCGCTGCTTGCCCTTCTTGCTTATTATTGACGCCATTTCCGACTCCTTTAGGCCGGGAGACGGCGTCGCATCGAGCGGATTCTTTGACTTGCTCACTTTAGCTACGTTTGATGTCACTGTCTGTCCTGATGGCCCTGGTTCCTCCACATCACCGCCATGTTCTGACGAGCTAGAGGACGATGATGATACGTCCCCTCGCGTAGCCTTTGGCGTGGGTCCGCCAAACATCTGGATCCAGTGCTCGCGTGGGATGGACAAGCGACCTGAAATCGACTCGGGATATAGGGAGATGACCTTGGCCGGGTTTATATTCAACTTCACGAACGAGTCGAGTGCGCGGTCAAATTCGCCTGAACGGAACTGCGACACGGCGTCTAGTGCCTTGGCCAGGCTTGTGCGTCTATCCTTTAATGATGCAGGCATCAGCAGGAAGCCATATGCAGGTTGGTGTACACATACTTTATCTGGCAGAAGGACTGCATCGATGGTATCGAGGAGAGCGAGAGCTTCGGCATACTTTCCAGCATCTACGAGCTCGTCAACTTGCTCACCCCATGGCTTCATGCGAAGACACCATATCGAGCTGCCCTCTGAGGCTGCGGTAGCCCGGTCCGTAGGTGTGCTAACCAAGAAAAGGGGAGACTTGGCTGACGGAGATGGGGTCAAAAGGCGCAAGGTGTAGTTAGTGGGAGCGGGAAGTAATGCAGGCGGAGGAGAGTTGAAAGGAAACGGCAACGATTGAGATATTTGGAGAGAAATCGAGGAGTATATCTGGAGGACAGGACTAGGGTGAAAGGCTGGCTGGCCCGGCGCTGATCCTGCATTACCTCCGGGTGCTGTCGGCACACTCCCCGCAGGGAGGATGGTGAAAATGTACGGTTTGACAAAGTCTGACAGGAGGGAGTTACTTTGCAGTCAAACTTTGCAGGTTCGCACAACGTACTAACATCCTCTGGAGGCGCTGGCCAAGGTATATGCTCCTTACGGGATGTCTTGCCATCTGGACCAATGAAGAGACCCTCGGCTGCAGCGTGATTAGCCACGGGCGGTTCAAGAAGCCTGCGCACGTACTGTCCTTGGCAACCAGCACCTGTGCGTCGCCAACATTCGTGACGCACGGCCTCAGTTTCGATCCCAGGCCCAAAGTCATGTATCCTCCCAAGCCCGACAATGCACCCATACCTACGTTACCGATCCCCGCCACAGATTTAGTCGTCGTGGGGGCAGAGGCGATCTCGATCGTCGACATGGTGTCTAGGGAAAAGAGGACGTGATCCGCCTCATATGCCAAACAAACGACTTCAGAATTCAGGAAGGCGATGGTCCGCGCTGAATGCGGGAGAGGCGCTTCCTGTGAAATTGTCACGAGGAAACAGGGAAGTTTTGTTCTAGTTGACGAACCTTGAGGTCTTGTGCTTCTCCATCCTTCCAAGAATAGACGACCAGTCTCCGTTGACAACCGACGACGAGATAGGTGATCACGGTAGGAACGGGGATTATCGGAGTGCTGAACTCTCCATCCTGTGGACGGGTCTTTCTTCCATCAAGGTGCAGGTGTTGCACAAATGTCTGGACTGCAAAGGAAAAGGCGGGCTTCGCCTTCGGGAGCGGTGTGGGTTTTGATAGGTCCGGAAGGTTATACAACGTAACCTGCGACTCTTTTGGGTTGTCAAGGAACTGGAGAGAAGTAGCAATAAGCCACGCACGCGACAGCACGACAAGCGAGTTTATATCCTTCACGAATCCAAGCTGATCAATGGCTCTTCTTGTGAAGTTCCTCTTGGTCTCCAGATGAGTTACGGTATAAGAGTCTATTCTTAGTTGCAAATAAGTGGCCATGCGAATCAACGCTGATACCCACCTGCTGGGTTATCGACGCTGTACACGGACAGGTTTCCGTTCGCGGTCCCGATGTAGAGGCGATCTCCTACGTCACAGATCAGCTGAGCGGTCACGACTGATTTGACTATTGGCACCTTGGAGAGAAAGTGCCTCGACTTTCTCCTTCAATCCCGTTAATACGATATCTGGAGGCTCGAACGGGGCCATACAGCAATGGTGACTGACCAGCAGACATACGCGACAACCGAGCACTAAGAGGTTGCGGTCACATGATCAGAAACCTAATCCCGTGACTTCTCCCTTTTGCCCACCCGCATTAAATCATCGCATCGTATACATTTGGTATACATATCAGTGGTTTTAACTTTTTTTCCTCCATGAAGAGTGCGTAGCCAAGCGTAAGGTATTTATGGTTTTCGATAACAATGTCAATTTGAAATAGCTGGAAAGAGCGACAAAAGGACCAAAAAACAAAACGGTAGAAACGACGAGATGAGCGATGAGCGTGATACATAAAGAGAGGTTTCCTATTGACCCGACTTCCCATTTGGTTGGTGCATATACTGATGCGACGTCGAAGGAATGACCTTCACAGAAGTCACTGGTGGTGGTGGATGTGCGCGAGGCTGGCGATAGTAGTTTGTAGCTCGTTGGTCTGCTTGTGCAGCCACGGCAGCAGCGATAACTGGAGATGTATTGGCGGCGACCGTCGGCATCGGCCAAGGCATATTAGATGGAGGGGGTGGAGCCGGGACCGTGGTTGTCGGTCGGCTTGTGGTTGGCGTAGGAGTTGATGTCGCTGACTGAGGCTGTGGTGGGGGGACTGGATTGTGGATTGCCGGCGACGGCTGGGTAGATGGCGTAGATGTGGTAGTGTGGGTTTGTGCAGGAGATGGCACAGCCGCTGCTGCGTTAGTGAGAGGATTCATGGGTGGTGCATTTTGTCCTTCAGATGGATTTGGGACATCGCCCTCTCGCCTTCGTTTGACGCCGCGAGTTGTGCTTTCTTTGAGGCCAAGCGATGTCGCCTTGAGAAGAATTTGATGTCTAAATACGAGATAATCGGTGTCATATACAAGTTGATAAGTGGTTTTGCAAACCTTGTGCGGGTGTTGCCCCATTGGCCAACAACCCAATCCCAGTCGATCTCGTTTGACGATCCGGTGGTTCGACTTTGCTCCGCAAGGCGCTTCAGACGTTCAAGTTCGTCATCTGCCCAAGCCCCAGACGCTCCCGCGGGATTGCTAGAAGCCATGGTTAATGTTGGGGCAGTGGTTGTAGTCGTGGAGGATATAAATTGAGTTGCTGGAGGTGCAGAGGAGGTCGTTGTAGGCTGTATGGGAGCCGACTGGGTGGGCATGCCCGGATAGTAACCGGGAGCATGGGGATATTGATAGTACGGTGCAGTGGGGTACCGTGGCGGGGTCGTGGCGTACATCGTAGGGTAAATAGGTTGTGAAGCGCCGGGCATACCGAGAGGCATTACGAACGTGGAAGGGTTAGTGATGACGGCGGATGGTTGGGATGTCGTTGTTGGAGGTGCGGATGTTGATGCTTGGGATGGAGGCGGATAGGACACGGAGGAGTAAACGGCCGGTGGTGGTTGACCAACGAGCTGGCTAGGATTTTGAAGCTACAGCAAGAATGTCCATGAGAGGTAGACAAGTTATCAGATTCAAACTTACGAGTTGGTCACAAATCCGTTTGGCCTCGTTTAGCATACTGAGGGGATCAACCTTACTTGATGGCCCCATTTGGTATGACTGTGCGATGACAAGAGAAGGGGTTGCTTTCTAAGAAAACATTGAGAACTATCGTCGTATCAGTTACAACTGAAACGTACGATGAGTTCTTCTGCGGCACCATAGAACTCGGAGCACAGGTTCAGTACCCTCCATTGAAACTCGTAGTACTGCTGATTTTGAGCGGTGACGCCGGGCAATGGTGGTGCACCAGTTTGCGAGATAGGGTAACTGGGGAACTGGGACTTGCCAGCAGAGCCAGCGCTTTCGCGAGGTTTTCTATTTCGAGAACCTTTGGGACGACCAGGACGACGCTTCTGCTCAGGTGAATCGGTGCCGGGAGCAGAAGATTGGCCAACAGATGTGATCTGGTCGGACTGTTCGTGGGGGGTAGGGTTACCCGTAGCGGCCGAACTTCCGGTATAAAAAAAAAGTGAAAAAATGTACACTCAGAAATATTAGAGCGTGACCGGATTTATACACACCCTACGATTTGCTTGTTTTGAGGAGACGCTGAAGGACTCAGTTCCCTGCGATCATTGTCATCCAATTCCTCCTCAACAACCTCTTCTTCTTCTTCTTCTTCCTCTTCCCGCTGGGTTTCAGTCACAGGATATGGTTGTGCTGCATTTGGGGTGGGAAATGTCGGATATTGGGAAGGTTGTGAGAGCGGTGGTTGTAGTGCGTGTGAAAGGGGTAGATAGTGCTGCGGGTTATCCATTTATATCGGACAACAAGAATCAGACTTGACCAGAGCAAGTATGGTCCGAAGTAACCCTAGTTAAAGGGAGAGACTCGAATACGGCGGTGACCGGGGAGGGATCAGCTAACTAACTGTAGCGGTCGGTGTAAACCAAATAATGTGGGAAAATCGAAACGACTCCTCATGTCAAATGTCACGGCTTAATAAACATCCACTCCCCTTTACCCTCGAATCATGCGGTCACCTCTCCAGCCGGAAATTTGCTACATTTCCTCGTGAACAGTTTGGTAAAAGTAGTTTCAACATGCAGTACACTTCGGGAACCGCACTGCCACGAAGAGTGGTGTATTGTGTTTGTGTTTTGAAGCATTCATACGCAGCCGCTTAGTCATCACTTGTGATCTTTATTGTTGTGACTCTTGGACGTGACTCGATCCACCACTTTTCTTACCGCCACCCGCATCAATCCGGCACCGGAATCCCTTCAATTGCTGTCGTGCAGTATCCTCCACCACCCACAGTCCCCTCATCCTAGTCTTTGCCACCATCTGGCACCGGACTATTCTACCTCAAATGCTTCAAACTTCCCCTCCCTCTGGCCCCAGTGTTCTCGCCAATACCGCTCTGCGCAAAGCCGGTCTCATGGATCGAGATGAACGCATGCGCGACGCCTCTGACAAGCCAGGTGGCCGCAAGGGCTTGTCTAAGCCACGCTCACATCGACCGCGTCTCATCGACACTATCAAGGGTCAACCAGGACCTAGTCGTAATGCCATGGTAAATATCAGGTTACTTTTACCACCACCTCCTGTTTGTGCAGTATCCCCACACAACTGGTGTCTTGTGCTCGCCTAATTCGAATGATAACACCAAGCTTACATTATTAATCTTGCTCCGTCAACTCGTCCCCTCGTGGTCTTCCACTAGCTTTCCTCCCGGATCGCTTCTTCTTCCTCGGGCCCCATCAGCATCCGCGGTGCTGCGCTTGGGCGTGTCCGCCGTAACGCAATATCGCTAAACGGCGACAAAACACTACCAGGGACACGAGTGGCTGTAGGAAAACCTCTCGAAATATGGAGAGCATTCGTTCAAAAACGTTGGAACCCCCAATCGCGCTTCCTAAACCTCGAGGTTTGTAGAACCTCTCTTGCTGTTCACTTGTTTTTTTATTCACGCTTCGGTTAGCGAATGTCTGAAGACGAGATACTCTCGAGAGCTAGCCTCCTACCACCTGGCGTACCCGGGGGCACAGGAAAGGAGGCAGCAGTGATTTTTAAGCTCGCATCACAACTCAAACCACCTGTGCGTTACATCTCTACTCTTGTCACATATCCCTTCTCATTCATCCAGGTTCGTACAATATCTCTCGCCAACAACAACCTCCAAAGCACGCATGTCATTACAACCATCGCCCACTACCTACCCAATCTTGCCAACCTTTCACTTGAGAACAATAATTTGCGTGTGTGGAAGGATCTCGATTCGATATCTCAGCTGTCGGACAAGAAAGACAAGCTGTTGAAATTGCGCGAGCTGATCCTTATTGGAAATCCCATACGAGAGCTAGAGTATAAGAATAATCGTGTGGACTCATACAGAAAGTGGGTATTCCTTCACCTATTCCTCGTCGGATGGTGTTTACAGAGTTCCAGTAATATCATGCGACGCTTTCCGACACTTGAAATACTGGACAAGGAAGCCGTCACAAAGATATCTTTCGATGTCCCGCAGACACCCCATCCAATTGGGTCCACTGACTCTCATCCGATAGCCAAAGACTTCCCTGCATTGATGCAGCCCCCCCTCATTGCTGGGGTGGACGGAGGCATTATCACATCATTTTTTGCTCGGTATGCATATACCCTGCCTTCTCGTTCGGCTTCTTTTCATGATACCCTTAGCTTCTTCCCACTCTTTGATACACAAAGAAACACGCTCTCAAATGTGTATAACGAATTCGCTACGTTCTCGTTTCAAGCCAATACATCCATTCCAGCCCGTGCCAAAATCCAAGGATTTCAATACTCAAAAGAGATGCCGAATCAACGCCATCTGGAATGGTCCCCATGGTTGGGTGCAGGATCTAGAAATCTCAGTAGGGTGGCGGGTGCGGTCGACAAGGTATTGAAGAGCATTCACGTGGGACGGGAGAACGTCCTTAGTGCCTTGGCATTTCTTCCTACAACGAAGCACGATATCGTCGGTGCGGCAGAAAAGTTCTGCATCGATTCATGGCCAGTCACTCACGAAGACCGGACGACCCTTTTCTTGTCTATCCACGGACAACTTGTTGAAGGTTTGTCACATAGGCCGAAGATCCTTTCGTTTCGGACCGCTTAGCATATTACCTGGTTTGGGACAGAACCTGTTGGAGGAGTCCGTTCATTCGATCGATCGTTCATTCTGGTTCCTGCGCCTGAAGGATCGAGGTACGTCTGAATATCTGGAAATGGTCGCATATTCAAACCGTAAATCAGGGCGAAAGCGAACAGTTGGGACGTAGAAATACTCTCAGATCAACTGGTGATCCGGGCTTATTCCAGCCACGAAGCCTGGGCTCCTGGGCCGCTTCTTGTACAAGCAGCCCCGTCCGGCAATCAGTTGGCGTCGTTGCCGTCATCTATCCAGCGAGAACTTGAAGCAATTGTGCGTTTTCTTTAATTAGAATACACCGTCAGCCGAGTTTAATCAATGAAATTCTTAGCCCGAACCGCAAAGATCACTCGTAGCACAAATATGCACGATCACACACCTCAATGTTCAGTTTGCTGTGGACTGTCTCCAGAACAACAGATGGGACGTTGAGCAGGCCGTTGCAAATTTTGAACAAGTCAAGGTATTCTTCTGATATTTACGATCTTTTGGTACCCTAACACTGTTACTCTCAGGGAACGCTTGGACGAGATGCCTTCCTCTAGCATACGAATCTTTTTCCTATGAGCGATTATTCTGCCAATATGAACTCCAAGCCTTCCCCCTGTCCTATTTATCTGTCTCGTTTTGTCACTTTGATCTTGCCTCTGCATACATACTCGCATACTTAGCCGTTTCAATTGTAACCTTTAGCAAGTTGGTGCCTGGACTGGACATCGTTTTGGTAGGGTCAAGTCACGTGAAAGTTCCGACCCGTATTTTCTCACGCTAGAATAAATAAACTTTGGATGGTGTGAATTAGTACGTTCTCGTATCGTAACTTATAATAACACGTTGCCTGTCTATTGTTTGCCCAACGGGTCTTGGGTTTTTCCAGCTTATTTCGAGTGACGTTTGCCAATACTTGCGGGACAATCGGACCACGTGTCGGATGAATAACCTAAAGCGTGTGGGCGTAGCGGGGAGCGGGACGTTGGGCGGTGCAATCTAGTCCGGTAAACTCGGGTTCAGACAGAGCAGCGGCGGATTGTCGACCCCTGGTTTACACGCACTGAATGGCCCGAGTCCGTCCAGTGCCAATAACATTGCAGGCACCAGCAAGTGGTGCTTGGGGTTCGCCTCGTGCTCCAGTATGTGGTCATTGCTTTCCCAAAGCGATAAAAGACGCCTGCGGTATATTTGTCTCCCGGGGACACAAGGTTCCCAAGGACCTATTGTCCGTCGTTCCGCTTACCTTTCCGACTTCCCATCATCAACCCAGTGCCGCGTCTGGCCTGCTCCTCCCCTTTTCCCTTACCGTTATCAATTCTCGTCCTTCCTTCTTTTCCCCACCCTTCTTCCTTTCTCGCGCATGCCCGACATAGCCCCGTCCACGCCGGGCGGAGGCGCGCAGTCGTTACTGCAGCCCACGACATCATCGATCAACGCGCAGTTCCTTAATGCAGTGACGCGCGGAGACGAACAGTACGCGCGTTCGCTATTGGCGCGCGGCGCGGATGTCAATGCCATGGACGCGACGGGACGTTCCACCGTCGCGTGCGTGCTTGCGGGTGAGAGGTGCGCCACCGCGCGGGTGTCCCGTTAGACGGCAGAAAAAATAAAATGGTGTCTCTCTGCAGTTGGCAGACCGTCGATCCTTCATTTATGACGACGAACCGGTTGAACGTCCTCCGGATGCTCGTGGAAGACCGCCACGTATCGTTGCACGCGCTGAATGCTCCGCAAGAGGCGATGAACGGGGTTACTCCGCTGGGGTTCGCCGCATGGATGAACTCTCCGAGGGCGGTCGAGGTTCTGCTGGAAGCCAGCGGGCGCGCGGTGTCCGTCGATGGTAAAGATGCTTATGGTGTCACACCGCTGATGTGTAAGTCGCGGTGGTTCTCTCTCTCTCACTTTTCGGCTCGAGCTTAGATCCGATGAATTCCCGAAAAGACGCGACCCGTGACGGCAACCTGGAGGTCGTCAATTGCCTGGTGAGCTACGGACCGCTTTTATTGCTTTTTTGCTGGGCCAACACACCCCACCCTTTCATTCCTGGTTCATGTTGCCCCGAATATAGCTCTTGCACGGCGCGTACCCTGACCACCGAGATAGAAACAACCGAACCTCCATACAGTACGCCTTAGTCCATCCTCAGATACTTTGGGCTTGCGAGGAGGCACTTCGGCACCACAGAGCTCGGGAAATTCGGGCACGTCTCACTTGAATGTATTTCCTCCTCTCTCACTGACCGTCACCTGCCACTGTAGTCTGCGAATGGGGGAATCAAACCCGACACACCAGAAGCGGCCCTATTACCTGCAGCAGGTTCATCACCGTTTTATACGCCCCACCTTTTCACCCCTGCTGAGGTACTCGAATGCACAAACGCGCTGGTCAAGGCCGTCGTCTCGTCAGAAGTCACGACGTTGTACACCCTCCTCTCTTCACTCTCGACCGGTTCTTCCTCGGAGACCGTCCCTTCGCTCGTGAATGCGCCCGATGCCGAGCCGTGGTCTCCGATCCATTACTGCGCTTCCCTCAAGCAACCTTCCATCGAGGTATTGGACATCCTGTATTGCGCTGGCGCCGACGTCAGTCTCTTTTCTAAAACAGGCAACTGCACGCCTCTTCATTGTCTGGCCCGCAGAAAACGTGGGCCCGACGCGCTTCGAGATCAGGCTTCTAATGATGCCTTGTACCGATTCGTCGTTCACATTGTCCGTAATCTCCGCGCTCCGTTACAAGCTCTGGATGGCAACAACGAGACATGTGTACATGTTGCGGCCGAACATGGAGATAGCGCTGAAGTCCTGCGCGCCATGCTCGACTCGGACCCCGAGCACACCGTGTCCGAGATACGGGACTCGAGGGGGTACGTGATTGGTCCTTCATTTAGATGGATGACAGACACCGACACATTCTTCGACCTAGACTCACGCCTTTTGAGGTAGCCAAACCGGAATTCCGTGCATTGTTCAGCCATTTCCACGAGGAGCGGCGTCCAGTGTCGTCCGCCTCTCACGCTACCGTCAGGCCCTTGCATAACTCCGATTCAAACATGAGTTTATCGACCGTTACCCCTCGGGCATACTCCGCCGCACACACTCCGCCGTTGGATGATAACACTGGTAGCCCGTCGGCGTTCGAGAAAGTGCTGGAAAGTCTTAATGCGATCACAATGGGCCTGTCGCTCTCACCGGGCTTTACATCATCAGAAGCCGCCCTGGACCGCTTTGACGCCCTGCTCCGTGACGCGTCCTCTGCCAGCCAAGGCGCCATTTCACATCTCCACTCGCGCGTAGATGAAGCCCGTGAGGAAGTCACTCGCGCGCGGGAGCAATGGACAAGTGCAGACACGTCCTTGGACACCATATCACAGGCCATCGAAGAAAGTCTGACAACAGGACCATACGCCGCCCAGGAACCCGCTGCTAGGGACTCATTTCGTCAATCCGTCGCGACACGGCGGAGTAGCTCGGATATCGAGGACGACGTGCCGATCTCACCTGGGTTTTCGACGGAATTGTTGATGCTCGACGCGTCTGAGAATCATGGTACTACTCTTCTCAAGCCTTGGCCGCTCACCAGCGATTCTGGAGATACGTCAAACATGTCGAGTTCACACGAAGGCGATCCCGGGGACTCCATAGCGCATATACGCTCGCACAAGAGCATGAGTGACTTGCGCCGAATCACTCCACCACTTACTCAGGACGACGTTGACACCGCTTCAAAACCTTTGAGGCGGGCACGAGCGGATACCCTGATGGACATTGGCTCGAAAGGAGGAGGGTCTCGCCACCTTTCTGGAACGGGGTCTGAAGGAGAGGGAAAGCGTGCACGATTAAAGGCGTGGCTAAAGCGCACGTTCCTTCCGGAACGAGTGCCAAGGTCGCCTTTGCAGAAGGTGGAGGAGCCCCCATCGTCCCTAACGACGCTAGTGGAGAAGGATGAGAACGTTACAAACCCGAACCCTCCGTTACACCCCAAATATCGCGTGCTCGCGACTGTTGGTAAAGATCTCGCGCGCATCGACGAGTGTATATCCAATGTGCGTGCTTTCAATTGTATCGGTGACTCGTAGTCCCTCATTAATATTATTGTGCTGATCGTCGTTGTATGTCAGACGGAAAAACTAATTACATCGGCACACCGCGCAATGGTCCGTGCCGAACACAAAATGAGACGAGCGCTGCAGGTCTGTTCATACTCTACGTATATGGGCAATGAAACCGATCGTGGTGTCCGCAGGCGCGAAAAAAACTGATTCACGATTACCGACGGACACGAAATTTTTCCTCAAAGGTTGAGGAAGTTCCGACGGAGCAAAAGGGGAGGTATCAGGCCTGCCCACCCCTCCGTGTGGTGATACCTCGGACAGAGTCACCGGCAACGAGTCCTGCTCAGTCGCCGACGACTCGATCGACTACATCGTCAATATCGTCACTGGCTTCGATGCAGAAGGAGACGGAGGAGACGGAGAGTGATACGGATATATTGAGACGATTTTACCTAAAAAAGGTGGAAGGACGATTCGAGAGGGCGTACGAAGGGCTTGAAAAAGCAGAGGTTTGGCTGAAGATAGTGTCGACGGTACTTTTGGATGTATCAAGGCGGGGATTGGATGAGGGGGTGATGTGACAAACTGGTGTGACATGAGAATACCCAAATTGGGGGGAAACGGACCGAAACGAATAAGCGAGCAAATCAAGTCGTCAACTCGCTCGCGCCGTGGTTCAATCCATCGCTCGAGCTCGTCCTCGCCACGGGAATGGCTGCTCAAGTCCAAAGGCAAGATCTCATCCGATCTCCCGTCACTTATATACCCGCTTTTCTCACCTTTATCTCCCCTCCAGTCACTCCTCTCACCCAGACAACGCCGTCGACCATGGTCACGTAGATCCCAACGGACAGGTGAGCGAACCCCTACTATCACCGAAGTCATTTATATCCGACCCCAGCAGTCTTTGGACCAAGCGCTAGACCCTCACCTCTCCCAAGTTGGCCTCGATTCTCGCTCTCATTACCACAGTCACTACCCCGGTCCTCATATCATCACCTCTGACCATGCGGGGGCACCCCATCATACAGACCACATGTCGTTCTACTCCGCACCCCATGAGATGCCCGTGCAGACGCCCACTGCCTCCTCGTCCAAGCGCAAACAACTCGAATCGCAGTATACTCAAGGTGCCGGGAAGAAGCGAAGATCCGATGTTTACGAAGATGAAGCGGACGATCCCGAGGTGGGTGAGGACGGCGGTGCCAGTGGGGCAAGACACTGGACGGACGAAGAAAAAACGAAGCTGTTCAACTGGCTCATGGGACCCAACGAAGACGAACATTTCGATGCCCTACGGACCAAGAAGAACACGTGTTTCCGAGATGTGGGTCGCCATGCAGAGAGGTCCATGCCCTTTACCTCATCTCATGTTGTTTGTCACAGTGTGCATTGGATGCATTCGGGGGTCGCAAAACCTTCCTAGCTGTCAAGGGTTGCTATGAACGCAATTTCGTGGTCTTCAAGCAGATATATGCATTTGAAACGTTTACGGCCGGGATGCAACATGCTGACGTCGATTCCGACAGCGAGGTGGATCGTCTACGTGAGTACGAACGTCGGATTTATGCCGCGCGGAAGGCGGGATTTCATGTGGGCAACTTGTCTTCACGGATTCTGGATCACTGGCACCGAATGGGATGGTATGCGACATTCCATTCCAGGTAAGACGCTTTTCTAAATGAATAAACCCGTCTTTGCCCGCCGAGTGTCTAAAACGTCACCCAGGTGGCATGGCGACCCAAACGTGCGCCGCCCCCCAGCCCGCCCACGACCCATGGGTCCACCAGCACTGCCCTTGCAGCACACTCAAGCAAGTGAACCACCCCAGGAGCCCGCACTTCGAACGGAGGACTCTCCTGTGCTTGACCGCACAACAGCGGACACACCCGTTACCCACTTCGAACGAACGACGTACGACCTCCAATTTCCGCCTGCCCCTGACCCTGGTGAAGCTATCCCATCCCCCCCTCAAACCCCGAGCTCGGCGCCAGTGGGGCAACATCACTTAGCGCCCTACGCAGCATCCACGACCCCTGTTGCCAACGCTACAGAGCAACTGCCCCCAAATGCGGGTGCCATGGCGCAGACGCTAGTGTCAGCGTGCATGCGATTATTGCAAGCCCAGGCGGACGATAGCAAGATGCGGTTGGAGTACCTCCGGCGCAGGGAGGAGAGAGAGGAGGCAGACACTCGCATGCGGATGGAGATGGAGAAGAAACGCCAGGAACGCGAGGCAGCGGACTCGGAGCGATTGCAACAGAATGCCAAGATGAAGCAGAAGTCGGAACTCGCTACCGAACTTCTGTCGAACCCCAACGTCGACCCGTCTGTCAAGGCGGCCGCAGGAGACTATCTGAAGAAACTTTTCGCGAACGACTGAACGTCGCTGGAGGATGTGGTGGGGGATCTATATATGTTGAAGGACCCTTGCACTGGTGGATTTTGATAAGCACGAGTACTGACGGAACCATTGGAATCCTATGGACTACTTACCTGGGTTGTGTATCGACGTAATTCTATGCATCTCCATCATCTGTACATACCATATATGGCCTTTTCTTCTGTGTACTGAAAACAGCTCGACGGAAGTTGGGTTTTCGGTCAAACCTTGAACGGTCCACTTTACGTACTGATAATGTGCGATCTTCGGGTGCCTGGAAGCAGTTTATCTCGCAAAAATAGACGGTGGCACAACCGTACGATAGATTGAACTCTCACCCGGGTTCGCAAGCTTGACTGGGACCTGGCGGCAAAGACGACCCACCAGACTGAGCCTATCTTATACTAGCTTCGCTTATGACACCAGCTCCGGCTAAAGTGAGTCGCTCTCACAGATCACCTCGTGTCCAAGATTTCATTACAGAGCTCGCCTTATATAGACCAAGACCAAAGCAAGGAAGAGATACCTCAAAGCGAAAAAGGACAGGAAAAAACATCGCAGAGCCGCGGTGGCAAGGTCTGCTCCTGCGGACGGCACGTTTGGACGCGATGACGCGGGGGAAGATATCGACAGTAATGATAAAGAGCGGGACGGGCACACGTCGGATTCTGACGAGGAACCCGAGACCGTCGTAGACGTGGGCGGAAAGGGCGCGCCAGCTGTGCACGAGAATCCTTCCATTCAACATCAACCGCGGAAAAAAGGGCCCCGTCGGAAGAAGGAAAAGAGTGAGGCCGTCATACCCACGGAGGAGAATGGGGACGTCATGCGACCTCGCAAACGTCGGAAGTTGGACGGGGAGGACGCTAGCACCGGTCCTTCTCGCTCTGCAGCTGTAGGCTCGTCCTCACCGGCGCCGCCCTCCCCCGTCTCGAGCTCTTCCGAACCGCCGGACGAGTCCCCGCCCCTCGACCATCGCACGCACACACAAACACCCACGCCTCCGAGTCCCCCTCCTTCACTACCGCGTTTCCCCCTCCCTTCTCGTCCCCGTGCGCCGGAAAAGTCTGAGCTCGTCTCGCAAGGCTTGGATCGCGCTCTTGCGCGCGCACGGCTAGTTGATCCCCTATTGACTACGCCACTCTCGCTCGATGAAAATGGCGGCGATGTCGCTGGGTTAAGTGCGAGGACGATCAGGAGGTTAAGAGATTTGGGGATAACGGAGTTATTCGCAGGTACGTATCATTTTCGATTTTTCAAGGGAATGCCAGGGTTAACCTGTACGATATAGTCCAGACCACGCTGCTGCCGTTACTCCTCCCTTCAGAACGCCAGAGGCGGTCTCTGTACCTCCCGTATGATCCTCCGAACGACGTCTGTGTGTCCGCTCCCACCGGAAGTGGGAAGACGCTCGCTTACATTCTCCCGATCGTGGAGGTACGTGCTTCCAGCCCGTGGCCCATGGACTTGGAGAGTGACGTCAGAGAGCAGATACTAGCTACACGCGCAGTGACCCATTTACGAGCCCTGGTCGTACTCCCAACGCGTGATCTTGTCGTTCAGGTCCGGGAGACTTTCGAGGCGATCGCGAAAGGTCGTGGTTTGAAGGCTAGGATTCCTTGTCTTGTTTTCCCCCCTTCGCTTCTGACGTATCCCTTTTCAGATAGCTTCTGTTACGGGCCAGCACTCATTCTCTCACGAACAATCGCAGCTTGTAGAAAAAACAACCAGGTAATTACATGTTCTCCTTGAGGGATCCTGGCCAATAACACTTGACGCAGTCTCCAGGGAGGCTCTTCTAAAGTGGACGTCTTGATATGCACCCCAGGGAGACTGATGGATCATCTCAACGGGACACCGAATTTCACGCTGCAACACCTACGTTTCCTAGTCATCGACGAGGCCGATCGGTTGCTCGCTCAGTCGTTCCAAGATTGGCTGACTCAGGTGCTAGCAGCGACGCGACCCCCAGCCCACGTAGAAGCAGGCGCCGTATCAGAGGAAGCATCCATCCCTTACCCGGATGCACTTTCTCCAGCGTTTTTGCACCTTCTCCGCGGAGGGGCCGCGGTGCATACAGACCTTGACGAGAAGCGAGAGTGTTCTTGCCAAAAGCTCCTGTTCTCGGCTACCCTAATGAATGACCCTGGAAGAATCGCCGCTCTGGAGCTCAGAAGCCCACGCTACGTAGTGGTACAGTCCTCAAGCGAGAGTCAAGAATCGGGTGTTCTGGACGTTGTAATGGAGAAGTTTAGCATACCCACTACTTTGAGGGTGCGGAATATCTTGCGACTCTTTGTCTTATCTATTAAATTTGATATACAGGAACACATGGTCGTGTGCGACTCGTCACAAAAGCCGCTGGTGTTTTTCCATCTGGTTCACTTTATTGGAATCACAAATGCGTTGGTGTTTACCAAGTCCGCTGAATCGACGCTGCGGCTGGTTCGACTGTTTGAGTTCTTCGAGACGGCTCGCTCGACCGGCGATGAGAGTGAAACCCAACACAAGAAGCCAGTGGTAGTGGAGGCTTATTCAAGCGATCTCAGCCCATCTGAACGCAAGTCGATTTTGGAAAGATTCAGGGCCCAGGAGATTGACATGTCAGAGCGATTTCCTAACTATATTAAAACAGTGATTGACCGATTGATAGGCTCGTGTGTTCTGATCTCGTCTCGCGAGGTATAGACATCAAACATGTGGCGCATGTAGTTAACTATGATGCACCTGTGGATATGCGCAAGTACGTGCATCGAGTTGGGAGGACCGCTCGCGCAGGTAGAGTTGGGGACGCGTGGACTTTGGTCGAGGAACAAGAGGTCTGTAGTGATTACAAAATACAGTTGACACTTTCGGCTCTGGTCTCAGCTGACTTTGCTTTTAGGCGCGTTTTTTCAAGAAGATGATCAGGGACGCTGGTCATTCTTCCTCCGTAAGCAAGCTTAAGGTTACAGGCCAGCAGCTTGCTCCACTCGTCCCCGCTTATCATGTAAGAAAATGCAAATTCGTATTCTGAAGGTCGCGTCGCAGCTCGCTCACTGAACGCTCCAGGTGGCCCTTGCACAACTGAGAGAAACTTACACCCGAGCAAATTGAAGGGCATCAAATCCCCGTTCCCGCCGGCATTTCTTATTTCGGGGGACCCACATTGGACCGCGGGTCCCGATCCGGTTCTCGGGATGATAACATGTTCCGACGGGGGCGCTCTTGTTCCATTGGAGACCCTTGACATTCCCTTATTAATTGTAGCAGTTGCAGGCCAGGTGGTGCCTTAAAGGTCCAACGAGCAGAAAAATAAACAAAACAATTTCGTTTCATGTAGTCCCTCTTCCCACCCAAAAATGCAGATATTGTGGCACAGCGGAGCCCTCTGCTGGCACACGCCGACCCTGCAAAAGACTGGGCCGCAGCAGAACACGAGCGTGAGAGCACAACGACAACAGCGTTTGCGTCTCGAGTCAGATAGGCATGTACACGGCTGCTATTACGCAGTCTAGTCTAGTTTCGTCATATCTGTTTCGTCATCCGGCCCCGGATCCTCCTCATTAATATTTATATGGACCTCCCCTCTGACAACATGACACTCAGGCTCTCCCAAAGCACCAGTCTGTATCCGCCCTCATGGACAAGGCTGATCTCGTGCAAGTCCCCTCCAAGGGCGAGTCAGAACATGAAGAGAAGTTCCCCGTGGCCCAAATTGATTCCACTGTTACTGAGACGCGTCCAACGCTCCTTGGGCGGGCTCATGGGTGCGTTTCTGGCATATAGCGAGTTGCTTGTGGCCTCTGAAACCTGACGATTGCTTAGTTTCATCAAGGGTCTCGTCGTGCCCCTCGACCCACCACCGCCCAAAGGGAGTATAGAGGATGCCGCATACATCCCGGAAATGAGTGCCAATTGGTTCAGCCTGATAACATTTGGCTGGATGAACAGCCTCATGAGCCTTGGCTATGCGCGTCCTCTCGAGGCCTCTGACCTCTGGAAGCTTCAGGAGCACAGGTCTTCGGAAGTTATTGCCGAAGCTATTCTCAATTCCTTCGAGGCCCGCCGAAAGAAGGCGGACGAGTACAACGCGCGTCTGGCCAATGGCGAGATAAAGCCCCCATTGAAGCTGAGGTTCGTATCGATGCTGCGTGGGAACCGTGAGGAGCGAATTAGGCGCTGGCGGGAGAAGGACGGGAAGAAACAGCCCAGTCTCACGTTGGCCATGAACGATAGCATCAAGTGGTGGTTCTGGTCAGGGGGCATTCTGAAGGTCATCAGTGACACTGCTCAGATCACGAGTCCCCTCATTCTCAAGGTGGGATGGTTTTTACGGATTGTATGCTATGCGCTGACTTCCTCCGACTCATGTGCTTGTCTCTCTCACTGGTAGGCCCTCATCACGTTCACCACCAATTCTTACGCCGACCATCGAGAGGGTCGACAGGCACCCGGCATCGGCAGGGGAATCGGCCTCGTAATCGGTCTCTTGATTCTGCAGTTGATTTCCTCGCTCTGTCAAAATCACTTCTTCTATCGAAGCACGTCATCAGGTGTCCTACTTCGCGGTGGCCTCATCACGGCAATCTATTCGCGTTCCCTTCGCCTGACTACTCGTGCACGGGCAACGTTGCCCAATGGCAGATTAGTCAATCACATCTCTACCGATGTCTCTCGGATAGACTTCTGCTGTGGCTTCTTCCACATGTGCTGGACTGCGCCCATCCAAATGGCGATCTGTCTCGGTTTGCTCATAGCCAACTTGGGGCCGAGCGCACTGGCGGGGTTCTCCGTCTTCGTAGTTCTCACTCCGATACAGGGCAGGATCATGAAGTCCTTGTTCAAGACCCGACGAAAGACAATGCAGTGGACGGACAAGAGGGCGAAACTACTGCAAGAACTCCTTGGGGGCATGAAGCTAATCAAGTTTTTTGCTTGGGAAAACCCGTTCTTGCGCCGGATTGCTGGATATAGGAAACACGAGATGAGGTAAGATTGATGTTGGGCTTGCTCCATATGGGAGTCTAAAGCTTATCACGCTGACATCTTCCGTCAGCTACGTGCGAAAAATGCTACTAATTCGCGCGGGGAATATGGGTGTGGCTATGGCTCTCCCCACAATGGCGTCGGTCGCTGCTTTCCTCGTATATGCAGGGACCGGGCACCAGCTTACACCCGCTGTCATTTTTGCCTCGTTAACTTGGTTCAACCTTTTGCGTTTGCCCCTCATGACGCTACGTGAGTTCGCGTTACGTTTCGACTTGCTACGCAGAAGGCTGATCATACGACCCATCCTCCAGCTCTGTCCCTTAGCGCGATTTCTGATGCGCGTAATGCGATCGGTCGCCTCCAGGAGTGCTTCACGGCGGAACTCATTTCCGAGTCATTCCAACGAGACCCGAAATTGACGTATGCGGTCGAAATCGAAAACGCGTCTTTCACCTGGGACGGTCCTCCGCCGGACGAGGGTAAGGAGGGGAAAGGAAAGAAGAAGGACTGTCGCAATTCCAAACACGCGTCAGTCTCGGCACCAGAGGAGGTCAAGGAGGAGGTTCTGTTCAAGTTGAGAAATATCGACCTTAAGATTCCGCGTGGCCAACTCGTGGCCATTGTGGGAGCTGTTGG
>Ga0307510_10000544_pt1 | contig 37722 bp, 30 predicted proteins | sample 12_EM_MG_FD_207224 | JGI IMG/M metagenome (GOLD analysis project Ga0307510, IMG submission 207224) | Populus trichocarpa ectomycorrhiza microbial communities from riparian zone in the Pacific Northwest, United States - 12_EM | ecosystem: Host-associated > Plants > Roots > Unclassified | place...
TTCAGCTCCAGTTCCATTTCATCTATCAGTTCAGCAGTAACTTCAGAGAAATTATTTACAAAATTGAGCGGGTTCTGTATCTCGTGCGCAATTCCGGCGGTCAACTCACCCAGGGATGCCATTTTTTCCGACTGGATCAATTGTGCCTGTGTAGTTTTTAGTTCCTGCAATGTATCCTGAAGTTCATCTTTTTGTTTTTGTAATTCGACAGTGCGCTCCTGCACCAGGACCTCCAGTTCAGCCCTGCGCTCAGCGCTGATACGTAATTCTTCTGATTGTTTTTTGGACATTGCCCATCTCCCGAATATCCAAACAAAGGCAGCAATAATGGCATAAACAAAAAACTGTTCCTTACTTTCATAAAACTCAGAAGCTACCAATTGAACAATGCCTGTTATAAATCCAACAGCGGCTAAAGGAATGTTAGCGTATAAATAAGTCCGCTGAGATTCAAAATCAGGTTCTTTATTTGCGAAATATATTAACGCAAATAATATTATCGCACCTGTAAAGTCTCTTACAGCATCTTCAAAAGATATGACGCTTACTATGTATACGACTATTATGAGCCAGCTTGCAGTGGTTAGAATGGTCCTCCATTTGGGATAAAGCAGGAAAGACGTTTTTAACGATTTTTGTAATCGCCTAATAAGCAGAAAAGCAGCTATAAAATAAAAAATATCCATTCGTTATAATAATACCCTTTTAAAACTACGCTAAAGGCAAATCTATTATAAATTCTGAGCCTTCGCCATCTTTGCTTTCAATATTTATTTTACCTCCGTGGCCCTTTACCACGGTATCATAACTTAAGGATAGTCCCAGGCCGGTGCCTTCGCCGGTGGGTTTGGTGGTAAAAAATGGTTGTAATATTTTATCCTTGATATTGTCGGGTATGCCAATGCCATTGTCTTTAACTTTGATACGGATTGACTTACCATTTAACGAGGTGCTCACCTCCACAATTGGCTTGTAGTCCTCAGCTCCGGATTTCTTCTTTTGCTGGGTAGCATAAAAGGCGTTGGTAAACAGGTTGAGCAATACCCTGCCTATGTCCTGTGGCACGGTGTTTATTTCGGGCAAATCTGGAGCAAAGTTTGTTGCCAGGTCCGAATTAAACGATTTGTCTTTTGCCCTTAATCCATGATATGCCAGGCGCAGGTATTCATCAGCCAGTTTATTAATATCGGTCAATTCCTTTACATTGCTGCTTGCCCGGCTATGCTGCAGCATGCCCTTTACAATGCCATCAGCACGTTTGCCGTGGTGAATTATTTTTTCCTCGTTCTCTTTGATGCTGGCTGCCAGGACCAGGGCCGCATCCTTATTATCACTTTTTAATTCATCGGCCAACTCGTCAAGCATTTCATGGTTTACTTCGGCAAAGTTATTGATGAAGTTTAGGGGGTTTTGTATCTCGTGGGCGATGCCCGCAGTCAACTCACCAAGCGAGGCCATTTTTTCGGACTGGATCAATTGCCTTTGTGTAAGCTGAAGATCGGCTAATGCCTTGTTGGTTTGATCGCGTTGTTCTTCTATCAATTGCTTTTGTTTGCTCAAAAGAATATTGGCTTTTTGTTTTTGGCGATTACTTTTATAAAGGATCACACCTGTTATGCCAATAATAACCAGGATACCAAGGGAGCCTGCCAGGAAATAATACTGCATCTTTTTCTCCTGGCTAAGTGAGGTTATCTGGGCCTGCTTTTTTGCAAGGGCATAGTTGTATTGCAACAAACTGGTTTGGCTGGTTACCTGCGCGCTCGACATACTGTCGCGATAGCTGATATAAAGTACATGGTATTTATAAGCATTAGCAAAATCCTTTTTCATGGAGTAAGCATTGGTCAATGCTTCGCTATTATCGCGCTTAAATTCTATGGTGCTGGTCTGATTGGCCTTTTTATACCCTATTTGTGCATAGTAAATTGCACTATCCGGATTGTTTTGTTTTAAATAGGCTCGCGCCAGTATACCTTCTATCCATTCTTCGCCTTCAGTATCGTTAATTTGTTTTGCCGAATTAAGTGACTTGAAACCATATTTAAAAGCCATAGGCAGGTTACCGAGCCTTACATACACGTCGGCCATATTACTTTCTGTCAGTTCGGTATTATAAGGTGTTTGAGGCCTTGACAGGCCTTCCTGATAGGCTTTAATGGCTTCGGGATAATTGCCGGAAAGGCGATACATTTCGCCTATCCGGTTAAGCAGGTTAAATTCTAAATTCCTGTTCCCAAGCTTTTTGTTTGCTGCTAACGCTTTTTTGTAATAAATAAGAGCGTTAGCCTGATCACCTATAGGTGTATAAATTGAAGCCATGGCTGACCACGCCTGGGCCAGCATTTCCAGGTTATTTGCTTCTTCGGCATTCTTTTCAGCTTTTAGAGCCCATTCCATTCCTTTGGTATAATCGCCCACCGAGTTGGTATATAAGCCTGAAATACCAATTTGACGCCTTGCAATCAGGCTTTTATTCTGGGTTATCTGGGCAGCCGTCTCTGCCTTCAAAGCATAGGCCAATGCTTGCTTACCTTCACCAGTAATATTTTTTAGTCCACTTATCGCAGCATAGGCATTTGATAAATGGGTCTTATCCTTAAGTTTTTCGGCAAGTGTAATGGCCTGTTGTGTTAAAGTGAAGGCCTGAGGTAAATTATTTTTACGGTAAGTAGTCCTGCCAAGTATAATTAATGCCTCCACTTCTCCTTCTTCATAGTGAAGTTTGCGCGAAATGGACAAGGCCTCGTTGGCCATAGTATCCACCTCTCCAACAGGCAAGGTTATTAAATAGGGTAATTCATTTAGCCGGTTTACCCGCAGGGTATCTGCTTGCGTATGTTCTTTTATATCCTGCTGTACTTTTTTAATTCTCTGCTCCTGGCAATAGGCACGAGCAAAATAAGTAATCAGTGTAAGCAAGATGAGTGTTTTTTTCATGTGATCCGTTAAGTTATAGGATTGGTAATTTAACAATAAATTCTGACCCTTCACCTTCTTTGCTATCGACCTGTATATTTCCCCCATGGCCCTTTACTACGATATCATAGCTCAATGACAAGCCCAAACCTGTTCCTTCACCCGTAGGCTTGGTAGTGAAGAATGGCTGCATGATCTTATCTTTAATAGAATCAGGTATGCCGTTACCATTGTCCTTTACTTTAACTGTAACATGGCTACTATCCGCTGATGTGCTTATCGAAACCTCGGGCTTGTAACCGGCTTTTGCGCTTTTGGATTTTTGATTCACCGCATAAAAGGCATTGTTGAACAGGTTGAGCAAAACGCGGCCTATATCCTGTTGTACTATATTGACCTTAGGTAGATCGGGATCAAAACTGGTGACCAGTTCTGCATTGAAGGACTTATCCTTTGCCCTTAAACCGTGATAGGATAATTTAAAAAATTCATCGGCAAGCACATTTAAATTGGTGAGCTGTTTTTCGCCTGTGCTTACCCGACTGTGCTGCAGCATCCCTTTCACAATAAAATCGGCACGCTTGCCATGCTGACTTATCTTTAGCTGATTGGCTTTAATATCGCTTATCAAGGGCCTCACTTCGTTCACTGCTCCCTTATCAAACTCCAGTTCCATCTCCTCAATAAGTTCCGTATTTACCTCTGAGAAATTATTCACAAAGTTTAAAGGATTCTGTATCTCGTGCGCAATACCAGCGGTCAGCTCGCCTAATGAGGCCATCTTTTCGGATTGGATAAGTTGGCGCTGAGTGTTCCTAAGGTCGGCAATGGTTTTTTCCAGGTCTTTACTTTGAGCTTCTATTTTATCATTTTGTAGCTTTAATATAGAGTTAGCCTTTTTACGCTGGCTGTTGGCAAACAAAAGAATGGCGGCAATCAGAACAAAAACCCCAATCACACCCAGTAACGCATAAAACCGTACACGATTTTGGTAAGCTATTTCGGCAGCATGTGCCTCTTGTTTGCGTTGCTCTTCATTGTAGGCCAGGTTCTGTACTTGTAAAGTTTTTTGCTGGCTAAACAGGCTATCTTTGGCAGTCTGAGTTATTTGCTGAAAGTAAAAGGCATTTTTGAAATCATCCTTTAACTTATACTCATCAGTTAACAGGGAGGTCGCCCGTTGCACCTGGTCGGGGTTACGATCCAGTTTGGCCTCTACGAAGGCTTTTTTGGCATAATCGATTACCGAGTCTGATTTATCTAATCTTTGATATGCCTCAGCAATTCGTCTGTAATTCTCACTTTTCAAATAATGGTTGCGGCGCGTCGATGGATCTGCAAGGCTTTTTTTATACCAGGCGATAGCGCCGGCCATATCGCCTTTTTTGAACTGAATGATCCCGAAATTACGGATAGGATATCCAATATTTTTTATCAGGTTTTTTTTTATGGATACGTCATACGCCTTTTGATTGAACCAGGCGGCTGAGTCTAGTCGGTCCATATCAAGATATTGCCTGGCAATATTGTTGAGTTCTACGGTGTAAATATCACCATAGTGATACTGTTCCGTGATGTGCAGAGCCGCATAATAGTTATCAAGCGATTTTTTACGGTCTTTTAGGGTTGAATAGGTAAGTCCTCGGGTGTTGTAACATGAAGCCACAACGCGCATTTCTTTGATTTGAATAGCCTCGGGTAATGCTTCGAATGTTACTTTCAGTGAACCTGGAAGGTCGCCGCTAATGTTGAGGAATATAGCCATGGCAGATTTGGCCCGAACCTCGCCTTTTTTGAAACCGATCCTGCGCGAAATATCGAGTGCCTGCCGGGCACATATCATCCCTGAGTCCACATCAGTGGTCAGGAAATCCGATGAGCTGCGTTCAACAAGGAGCAGCGCAAGTGTGGAATCCTGCTTATTCTTTTGATACGCTTTGCGAAAGCTATCCACCTTGCTTTTTTGAGCGAGAGCAATGGAGTACCCCGCAGAAATGAGGGTAATAAGGAGCAAGAATTTTTTCATCAGAGGGTTCGGGTTGAAGTTCCTCTATAAATGTAATGATTCGCTATAAAAATAAAGAATTCAGATAGTTAGCATCAATTAATTCGATTAAATAAATGATGCTGTTCTTTGTTTGGCTTTTACGAGCGGCAAATTGGCTTTAGAGGTTAATGTTGTCTTGCCCGGCGTTTCAGTACGCCCCCGGCAGCCTCTTTGATGGTACTTGTAAAGATGAAGGCCTTCTCGTCTATATCATGTACGAGATTTTTTAGCCGCCTTACCTCCAATCGTGTTACTACTGTAAATACGATATCTACAGGCTGGCTCACATCAAAGCTTTGTTTCAGGAAGCCGCGTTCGCCTTTGTACACCGTGATACCGCGGCCAAGTTCCATTACCAGGCGCTCTTTAATAACGGCGCTATGTGCGGAAATAATGGTAACCCCGGTATATTCTTCTAGGCCTTCGATCACAAAGTTGCTCGTTCGCGAAGCTGCATAATAAGTAAGGATAGAATAAAGAGAGGTGGGCAATCCAAGTTCAATGGCAGCTACAAGGAAAATAATAACATTGATCCCCAATATGATCTCGCTGATGGTAAAGCTAATGCGTTTGCCGGTGTAAAGGGCCAGCACCTCGATGCCATCCAGTGCACAGCCCCCGCGGATGGATAAACCAACCCCAATGCCCATAAAAACCCCGCCAAAAATAGATACCAACAATTTATCTGACGTTACCTGCGGGTATGGCATATAAAGCAGGCACAAGCCCAGGCCAATAACTGCCGCAAAGGTTTTGTAAGCAAATAACTTGTTTACCTGCAGAGCGCCCATAATAATGAAGGGGATGTTTGCAAGCACGATCACATAGGCTATGTTCAGGTCGTACAGTTCATGAACAAGGAGGGAGATACCTGTAACGCCCCCGTCAAAAAATTTGTTTGGCACCAAAAAACCCTTTAAAGCAAATCCGCAGAAAAGGATGCCAAAAATCACATAGATCGTATCAATAACACTGCCTGGTAGACTCAGTCTCTTCATAAAGTTTGTGATAGGATTTTATCTGAGCTAAATATCCATGTTTTTTTTGAATCCTGTAAATTTAATGTTGCTTGACTAAAATGGCAATATTCAAATTTTATTGTTTGAAGGGATCTATCACTTTGATGCTAGTTTATTATCACAAATACCGTCATACTCTTCGGCCCATGCGCGCCCAATACCAGTGATTGTTCTATGTCAGCTGTTTTTGACGGACCAGCAATGAATGAGCCATAGTTGTAATTGTTAAGACTTGGTTGACGATAAGCTTCGTGCATAGTCGGTACGATGTCATTTTCGGTTATGATAACAGCTAAATGTTGGCATATAAAAGGAAGCGCACGGTTACCCATCAAGTCATCTGTTACCCAAACGGCACCATTTTCGGCTACTGCAAAATGGGCCTTGATAATGGCGAGTTCGACATTCTCCAGGTCATGCCCGTCGTTTAAATTGTCGGGTGCCTGGTTTATTAGTTTCTGTATTTCTTCTATTGGTGAGTAAAAACGGCTATCTTTTGCATGCTTTTCCATTACAATCAACATCAGTTCTTCAAGGTTATGAATCAGATGTACTGAACCGCCTATATTTTTCAAAACAGTTGAAAAGGCGCTTAGGTCACCTTTATTTTTCTTTTCAAATAAACTGATATCCGGGAGTGCCGATTGCTCAGGCTTATTTTTGGCGGCCCTTTCTATGATTAATTCTCTGCTGTTTAATGTGCTCATCAGTTTTACTTGCTTGATTTACGATTAACCGAATACCATTCTTTAAAAGACATTTTGGGAGCTTCGGGCATATCACGGTGTTTATACCATGGATTAAAGCTGTTGTTTACTGCAAAAGGGGCATGCTTTAAAACCCAGCGTGCAGTTTTGCCGGCCATGTTATAGGCCGAAGGTGATGCCAGGGTAACAGCCATTGCTTTCATGGATATTTTCTTGGCTGCCGGTGCATGACCAGCTTTGACAATTACCTGCCGCCATTTATACAATTGCTCGTGGATGTTGATCTTTACCGGGCACACATTTGAGCAGGAACCGCATAGCGTAGAAGCAAAGGGAAGATCACCGTACTTCTTCATGTCAAGATTGGGTGCCAGTATAGAGCCAATCGGGCCTGCGATAGCAGTATGATAGCTATGACCGCCGCTTCTTCTATACACTGGGCAGGTGTTCATACAGGCCCCGCAACGGATGCATTTTAATGAGTTCCGGAAATCTTCGCGCCCTAATTGCTCGGTGCGCCCATTGTCAACCAAAACGATATGCATTTCTTTTCCCTGTGCAGGACTTTTAAAATGACTTGAATAGGTGGTGATTGGTTGTCCTGTAGCACTCCGGGTTAATACGCGGAGAAAAACACTCAGATGCTTCTTTTCAGGTATGAGTTTTTCGATGCCCATACTGGCAATATGCACATCAGCCAGGTTAACGCCCATGTCTGCGTTGCCCTCATTGGTGCATACTACAATTTCACCGGTTTCTGCTATCGCGAAATTTACTCCGGTAAGTGCAGCCTTCCTGGTCAAAAAAACTTCCCTTAAATGAGCCCTTGCTGTGTCTGTCAAAAATTGCGGATCAGAGTTACCGGCAGGGGTGCCTAAATGCTTGTGAAATAATTCCCCGATCTCTTCTTTCTTTTTGTGGATGCAGGGCAATACGATATGGCTTGGATGTTCCTCTGCCAGCTGAACTATTCTTTCCCCTAAGTCCGAGTCGATCACTTCAATGCCATTTTTGGATAAAAACTCGTTCAACCCGCATTCCTCAGTAAGCATCGACTTGCTTTTTACCATCCGGGCTACCTGGTTATCCTTTAATATCTGGTGAACTATTTTATTGTGTTCCGCAGCATCTGCCGCCCAGTGTACTTTTATACCGTTTGCAATGGAATTGGCTTCAAATTGGAGCAGGTAAGTATCCAGGTTAGCCAGTACATTATGCTTGATCAGAGAGGCTGATTCCCGGAGTGCTTCCCATTCAGGTAATTGATTAACCGCTTTATCTCTTTTGGCCCTGATCCACCACAAGGTTTCATCATGCCAGTCTACCCGGTTCTCGTCTATATTAAAATCCAGGGCAAGTTCGGCGTGGTCTTTTGTTGCGTGTTCTGACATCTTATCCGGCGTTTAATATTTCAGCAATATGGATCACTTTTACTTTACTTCCCTGCCGCCTTAAAATGCCTTCCATATGCATCAGGCACGACATGTCAACGCCGGTAATATATTCGGCACCGTGATCAAGGTGGTCCGCTACGCGGTCGATCCCCATTTTTGATGAAACGGCTTCTTCAGCTACACAAAACGTCCCTCCGAATCCACAACATTCATCAACCCGGTTTAAGGGGATGATCTCGATACCTTCCACCATATTTAACAAGCTACCCGGCTTTGAAAATTCAGGCGCTACCAATTCGCTCATTTGCGAAAGGTGCAGACCCCGCTGCCCGTGACAACTTTGATGCATCCCAACTTTAAATGGAAACTTTGCCGGCAGGGAGGTGATTTTCAGAACATCGGTTAAAAAGGAGGTCAGTTCGTAAACTTTTTGATTTAGCGATGTTTTGCCATTACTATCGTGGAGGTGTTCTTTCACATGTAAAACGCAACTTCCTGAAGGAGCAACGATATAATCAAATTCTGAAAAGTTTTTTAGAAAGAGGTCATTGCAGCCACCTGTCAGGTGTTCAAACCCGGAGTTGGCCATAGGCTGTCCGCAGCAGGTTTGATTTTGGGGATAAACTACATTTACGCCTAATTTTTCAAGCAGTTGTAAAGTAGCAATGGCAGCACCGGGATAAAACTGATCAACATAGCAGGGGATAAACAGTCCGACGGTCATATAACTATTGTTTGACTTGCCGAGTAATATTTTAGTTCAATAATATCATTAGGAATGGTCCTGGTGTTCCATTTTTGGTGGAGCACCAGTGCTGCGCCAACTGCTGAAGCCTGGGCCATAGAAGCGGCAAAAACCTCCATGTCGGGAAAAGAAGCGGCAAGCAGATGCATAAATACACTATTTTTACTAAAACCGCCATCAACAAAAATTCTTTTTACTGGAGTATCTTTAATAACCAGGAGGGTAGAAGTCATTTGTAGCCTAACTAAATCGCTGATTAACTGATGATAAGCCTCCGTTTCACTTTTAAATGCCGACAAATCTCTTTCGGCAAAATTTAAATTTTGTTCGTGTTTTGACTTAAGAAGTTTGTTGATTCCGGGGTCGAACACCAATGCTCTGAAAATGATTGCATCACAGTTAAAATGTTCTGCAATGCGCTTTACTTGTTGCTCATGTTCATAGCCTGAGAACAAACGCGAGGCTTTTACCGGTTTGCCATGATAATCTAAAAATTGCAGGCAATCCTTTTTTAACTCATCAGTAGTTAAAGAGGAATGATTAAAGGGATTTAAGTTGATGCACCAGGTGCCTGTCGAAATCAAAACAAACGGCTCTTTAAAATTAACCAGGTAAGGGATCAGTGCGGCAGAACTATCATGCAAACCAATCCCAATATTATAATTGCTTCCCGGTGAAAGAGCTTTATGAACATTAGTTGCCGGTTCTATTGGTGCCAGTTTTAAAGCGATCCCTTCATGCTGTATCCATTCGTGATAACGGTTCTTTTCAAAATCCCACATTGCTGTATGGCAGCCGATGCTGGTCAGGTCTGAATAATATTTGCCGGTTAGCAGAAAGCTTAGATATTGGGGTAAGTGCAAAGCATATTTGGTACGGCTAAATAATTCAGGCTGTTCCCGTTTAAGCCGGTAAAGCTGCAGCCCCGAATTCAGACTGCCTAATGAAGGCGATGCTGTCTGAATATCAAATTGTTCCTCGCCGCCATATTTGTTGTAAAACACTTGAAGTAATTCTTCCGGATAGGGCTTAAGATAATTGTATAACGGGCACACCGGTTTGCCATCGTCACCTACTAGTACAAAGCTTGCACCGTAAGCTGAGAAATTGATCGCTTTTACCTGGAATTCCTTTAATCTGAATATTTCATTCAGCGAATCAAAAACAGATAGCCGGAGACTTTCCAGGTTTTCGCAGGGAAAGCCATCCTCGTCGACTGTCTCAATAAAACGAGCTGATTTTTCGTAAACTATCTGGTAGTTCTCGTCAAACAGGAAGAGCTTTTTATTGGTTTTCCCAACGTCAAATATGGCAATAACGGGTTTGGCTTTCATTGCACTTTAATTACAGCCCTGTCGCAACAGTTTTTAACCCTCTTTCTTTTACCAGGTGATCTCTTACCTTAAGTTTACGATAAGCATCAACCGGGGAAAGCGCACCACTACAAAGTAAAGACGCTTCTGCAATCAATGGCCGTACATCAGTACGGTAGGCTTGTTGTAATATTTCCTGTGCCAGCGTTACGTCGTTATTACTTTGTGCCGATTGTAACGCTTGCTTATCCACCAATAAAGCCTGTGCATAAGCGATCTTAATAGCCTGAACCGATTGCAGCAGATCTTCAATAGGGTCTTTTACATTGTGCGATGCATCGATCATCCAGCCGATGGATGTGGCGTGGTTCATGCCCCGGGCATCCATCCCTTCCACCAACTCATTAAATATCAGGAATAGCTGGTAAGGGTTGATACTGCCTACAGTCAGGTCATCATCGCCATATTTGGAATCATTGAAATGAAAACCGGCCAATTTACCTTCCATCAATAGCTGGGAAACGATCTGCTCGATATTGGTTCCTTGCAGATGGTGGCCAAGATCAACCAAAGTACTAGCCTTTAATCCCAACTTATTGGCTAATAGGTAGGATTGTCCCCAGTCGCCGATAGTAGTCGAGTAAAAATTGGGCTCGTAAGGCTTGTATTCTATCCATACTTTCCAGTCATCCGGTAATGCGGCATATATCTCATGTAAACTTTCCAGGGTATTTTGAAATGCCTTACGGAAGTTAAGTTGTCCCGGAAAATTAGAGCCATCCGATAACCAAACAGACAAGGCTTTAGAATCTAGCTGAACGCCGTATTTTATCACCTCAATATTGTGTTCAATAGCTTGTTTGCGAACGGCTTTGTCTACATGATGAAGCGAACCATATTTATAGCTCAGTTTTTGATTGGGTTGATCCTGGAAGGTATTGGAGTTCACTGCGTCAAAATGTAAACCCAATTGTGCTGCCAGAGCCTTGATAGGAGCTGCATTTTCAGGTATGTCCCATGGAATATGTAAGGAGATGGAGTTGCTTGATCTGTTCAGGGCATGGATAAGGCCTACGTCCTCAATTTTTTCTTCCAGGCTCCGTGGCTCGCCGCCACCTGAGAAACGGCCAAACCGGGTACCGCCTGTACCCAATGCCCAACTGGGTATAGCGATATTAAAAGCCTGGAGCTTTTTCATTACATCGCTTATGTTGGCAACACCCTCCGCAACAAACTCAAACTGGCGCTTATGCTGGGCAAGGTGTTGCTGATTGAATTCGTCTACCTGATATTTTTCTATCTGCATAACTTCAAATTGGATAATTGGCTATCAACTATAATTACCGTACAAACGCTGCTGCTACGCCACCGTCCACATTCAGAACATTCCCAGTTGATTTACTTAATAAACCTCCCACAAAAGCAAAGCAGGCATTAGCAATATCATCCGGAAGTATCACCTCATTTAGTAAAGTCCTTTTGGCATAGTAAGCCGGTAGTTCTTCAACGGTAATGCCATAAGCTTTTGCCCGTCCCTCAGCCCAGCCGCCTGCCCAGATGTTACTGTCACTTATCACGGCATCAGGGTTTACTACGTTCACACGTATTTTATCGGCACCGAGTTCAGCTGCGTTTAATCTGCTCAAATGTAATTGTGCCGCTTTGGCACTTCCGTATCCCGCATTGTTAGGCCCGCTCACTAAAGCGTTTTTACTAACTATATTCAGAATATCACCGCCTATATCCTGTTTTTTCATGATACCAACAGCAGACTGGGTAACCATGAACTGGCCCTTTACCAATACGTCATACAATAGGTCCCAATCCTTCTCTGTATGATCGCCGATGGTTTTGGAAATTGATAATCCTGCATTATTAACTATCAGGTCGACTCCACCAAAAGCAAGTATGGCGATAGCCATTGCATCTTCTATCTGTGCCGTATTGGTAACATCTAATATAGCTGTAGCGTAAGCATCTTTACCGAATTGTTTTTTAAACTCCTCACCGGCACCTGAGAGGCGTTCAGCATTCATATCGTTCAAAACAACTACGGCGCCTTCTTCCACAAACTTTTTGGCGATAGCTTTGCCAATACCCCCGGCGCTGCCGGTGATCAATGCAATACGTCCTGATAAAGCTTTTGGTTTGGGCATACGCTGCAGCTTGGCTTCTTCTAATAGCCAGTATTCAATATCAAATGCTTCCTGGCGTGGAAGGGAGGTGTATTCCGAAATCGCCTCGGCACCTTTCATTACGTTGATGGCGTTTATGTAAAACTCAGCTGCTACACGTGCGGTTTGTTTATCCTTGGCAAAGGTGAACATACCTACGCCGGGATAAAGTATCACAACGGGGTTAGCGTCACGAATAGCCGGACTGTTCGGGTGTTTGCAGGTATCATAATAATCCCCGTACATTTCGCGGTAGGCCTCAAATGCAGGCACAAGTTTTTCTTTAATTGTAGCAACGTTACTCAGATCCGCATCTGCAGCTAATTCTAAAACCAGCGGACTGATCTTTGTGCGTAAAAAATGGTCGGGACAACTCGTACCCATTGGGGCTAACCGTTCCAAATCATTTGAGTTAATATATTCCAACACTCTTGCATCATCTGTAAAATGACCGATCATCTTTGTTTTGGACGAACAGAAACCGCGCAATACAGGTGCTAAAACAACAGCCTGTTTTTTACGATCTTCAGCAGCAAGACTTTGTATTTTCTGTCCGCCGAAAACAGAGCCTTTTTTGCCATAATTTTCCTCAAGGTATTCAGCACATCTTTCAATTACTTCCAATGTGTTGATATAGCTTTCATAGGCCGTGTCACCCCAGGTAAACAATCCGTGAGACCCCAGCATAATGCCGCGGATGCCCGGATTATTATTCAAACATTCTTTCAACTTCAATCCCAGGTCGAAACCAGGTCTCTGCCATTCCACCCAGCCTATCGATCCCTCAAAAAGCTCCTGCGTGATCTTTTTGCCATCTTTTGCTGCCGCGATAGCAATAGCTGCATCCGGGTGCAGATGGTCGATATGTTTAAAGGGTAAAAAGCCGTGCAGGGGCGTGTCAATAGAGGGTGCTTTGGAGTCGAGATAAAATATGCTGTGGTTAAACAGTTCCACCATTTCATCCTCGAACTGTATACCCCGGTAAACATTTTTCAAACTGCGTAAACGGTCAACATACAAAGCTGCAAGCCCGCCTTTTTTTAATGTACCGATATCACCGCCCGAGCCTTTGATCCACATTACTTCCACCTCTTTTCCGGTCAATGGGTCTTTATCCATTACCTTACAGGAAGTATTTCCGCCGCCGTAATTGGTCAGGCGCAAATCGGCCCCCAGTAAATTGGAACGGTATATCAGTAGTGCTACTTCATCACCGGCTAATTCGGCCGCTTTGGTATCATCCCATAAGTAACTTACATGCTTAAATTGCTTTGTACTTGCAGACATATTCTTATTTTTTTAATGCTTTATTTCAAATTATTTTATTGAATTCCCGTACCCTACGATCAAAACGGATATGATGATGGTTATAATTCCCGCCACTACTGTACCAATAGCTTTACGGCTTACGCCTTTCCATTCCTTCAGAAACAACCCCCATGTATTGGCGATCAGGATAATAAATGCCATGTGCAGTATCCACGAACTGGCCCCGTTACCCATTTTACTTTCGCCCATACCATAAAAAAAGAACTGCAAAAACCAGGTAGTTCCGGCAAGCGCGCAAAACAGGTAGTTCTTTAACAAAGGCTGCTTTTTATTGGTGTAATCGCCAAATGTTTTATTACGGGCATTCAGTATCATACACCAAATAAAATTAGTGGACAAGCCTCCCCATAAAATGATCACATAAGTAACATTGTTTTGAAAAAGAAAATTACCCTGGCCGGGATGCGCTGCTTTCCATAGTTCATTAGCTGCATCGGCCATTGATTTACCGGCCTCAATTCCAAAGTTGAAACAAGCGCTTAAAACGCCGGATACGATAGCTACAAAAATACCCAGGCCGAAATGGTAATCTTTATTGTCTTCCACGTCCGCTGTGCCCTGGGTAAGTTCGCGCTCTTTCATCGTGCCTGCCTTACCGCATATAATGATGCCGATGACACAAACTGCGATGCCCAGTAATACCATTTGTCCCCAGTGGCTATGCAGCAGCATGCTAAAAGTATCTTTGCCTGTTTTTGGGAAGAAATTATAATAAACAGAGGGAATAATGGAGCCAAACACAGCGCATAGGCCCAATATAATGGTACTTCCCAATGATACGCCTAAATATCTGACACCTAACCCATAAGTCAGCCCGCCGATTCCCCACAGCAGGCCGAATAAGTAAGTAAACCAAAGTATATTACCATTTGTCGCTTTGATAATCTCGGTAAAATGAGGTATGGTAAGCCATGCGGCAATAGGCGGAACGATCAGCCAGGAAAAAAGGCCGCCGACTATCCAAAAGCTTTCCCAGGCCCAGCCCCTTACTTTTTTATAGGGAATATAAAAACTGCCCGAGGCAAAACCACCGATAAAGTGGAAGATGATACCAAAGATTACCTGCATGGTTTAAGAAATAAATTGGTTGATAACAATAGGACAATGATAAAGGTAAGAAAACATTCAACTGTCCTCAACTATCCCCTTGTATCACGAAATTAATATTGGAGCGGTAGTTAAAGGGAATTGCGTTCGGTCACCAGGAAGGGGATGGCAATATGTTCGGTAGAATTATTCATAACCAGTTCCGCAGTTTTTTCGCCCATGAGTTTAAAATCGGTTGAAATGGTGGTTATGCCGTCTAAGATTATTTTTTTTATCGGGGTTTCATTATATGATATTACACCGATGTCTTTACCTACTTTAAGGTTCAGGGAAATTATCTTTTCAATCAATTCTACCAGGTCGTCTTCCATCAGGTTAATATAAGCAGTTCCTCTGGTTATAGTTTCATTTTTTAAGGAGTGGATTGTTTCGTACTCAAATGCATATTGCTGGCAGAAAGCAAGGAATCCTTTCAATATATCTTTAGAGTAATAGGAATGATCGGGAAAGATGATCTTCAATGTATGGTACTTGCTCAGTTTGTCCAGCAGTTGTTCAAGCGCTGAATAGATGTCTTTTTCGAAATCTTCATAAACGGCCCCGAAATTTCCAGTCACGCCCGATTCTAATTTATCCATCAGGATCAGCTTCCCTTTAGGGATATCGTTGATCACTTCATATGCCCTTCCTGAGTTTTCAATAAAATGCGGGATAATGACAAATTTGGAGTAGTTATCGATCTTATCCTGCAGCAGCTTTTTAAAATAGTTGAAATCGTTATTGTATATATAAAAATCAATAGCAGCGTTGCTCCCCAGCGTAGTGGCGAAAGCGTCATACATGATCTTTTTGTGGCTGCTTAATTTATTAAAGAGCAACATCACCTTAAAGGGCTGTTTGAATTGGGTGTTTTTTATAAAATAGCCCTTGCCGGCTACTGATTCTATGATCCTCATTTTTTTAAGCTCTTTATAAGCCCTTTCAATAGTGTTCCTTGAGGCCTCGAGTGCAATGCTGAAATCATTGATTGAGGGTAAGATATCCCCTTTCTCAATTTTACCGGATTCAATACCACTCAGTATCGAATTGACGAGCTGCAAATACTTTGGGGTAATTGAATACTCATCAATTTCAACAATTTTCAGATAGTTCTTCATTACATACAAAGCTATAAGTTAGGGCTGATAAAATACTTTTATTGACAACGTGTTCACGTTCACACCTCATGAACGCTTGTGAACGCACTTGAACATCTGATAATCAGTTGATTGGTATTTTAACACTATTGACAAATCAGCGGGTTACACACTTTTCCAGTCAGGAAGGTCTTTTACAAAACCGGTTTTATTGACTACTATTGTTAACAATTCATAAAACCGGTTTTGTAAATCGAATGGATTGAAACCAAGTATAAAACCTAAATAGATATTTTAATGAAGAAGGGATTAATTAAACTCCCAGGAGTTTTAGCCTGTCTGTTGCTTTTTAACTTTTCAGTTGCCCGGGCACAAGGGCAAAATGTTCTTCCCAAATGGGCATTTGGCGGATTTGTAAGGGTAGAAAAAGTCAATCCTATTATTTCACCGGATTCTACTGCGAAATTTCTGGACCCGATGTCGAAAAAACAGGTAGGATGGGAAGCATATTATACATTTAACCCCGCTGCCACTATTAAAGACGGGAAAATAATAGTACTGTACCGGTCGGAAGACAAAACCGGCGTCGAAATAGGGACCCGCACCTCGCGTATCGGGTATGCTGAAAGCAGTGATGGACTTACCTTTAAAAGAAAAAGTAAGCCGGTGTTGTTCCCGGGCAATGATACCCAAAAGGAATTTGAATGGCCCGGAGGCTGTGAAGACCCGCGGGTTGCAGTAACCGAAAACGGAACTTATGTGATGTTCTATACCCAATGGAACCGAAAGGTTCCGCGATTGGGCGTAGCTACTTCAAAAGACCTGATCACCTGGGTAAAACACGGCCCTATATTCAGAAGAGCCTATAACGGGAAGTTTTTTAATATTCCGCATAAGTCGGCCTCCATACTAACAAAACTGAACGGTGATAAGCAGGTTATCGCAAAGGTCAATGGCAAATACTGGATGTATTGGGGAGAATTGCATGTATTTGCGGCCACTTCCTCAAACCTGGTAGACTGGGCCCCTGTAGTGGATAATAAAGGTGAACTTAAACAACTGATATCCCCCCGGAAAAATTACTTTGACAGCGATCTTACCGAATGCGGGCCCCCCGCTATAATGACCAGCAAAGGGATTATCCTGTTTTATAACGGTAAAAATCACCCCGGGGATGGTGGTGATAAACGTTTTAACGGAAATTCATACTGTGCGGGCCAGGTTTTATTCTCCGGTACTGATCCCACCAGGGCAATTGACCGCTTAAATGTCCCTTTTCTACGCCCTATGGCACCATTTGAAAAAAGCGGGCAATATGTGAACGGAACCGTTTTTATTGAAGGAATGGTTTACTTTAAGAAAAAATGGTTTCTCTATTATGGCTGTGCCGACTCAAAAGTAGGAGTAGCCGTTTTTGATCCGCATAAACCGGCACCGCCGGACCCATTGCCCAATTAATCATGAGGTGGTGTTCACGTTCATACCTCATGAATGTTTGTGAGCGCGGATAAGCATCTGAAAATTTAAAACGGTGGTCGTCGAAGCTTTCGGTATATCCTGGCTTACCAGGGGCGAAACCTTGTGGCTGGATGGGGCAATTGCTACTTGTGACTTTCTAAACTGTTAGCAGGTCACGAGTACGCCACGCTTTTGGCCTGCGCTGCATACTCGCGCCAGATGGGGGAAGCTTTTTGCGGGTACTTATATCCCGGCAAGCCTACAGTTTTGACCCGTTCAAAATTTCATAAGATTTTCGGGATCGCACCATGATCAACTTTAAAACATACACGCCTTCAACTTTAAGGCACTGGTAAAATCTTTTTGGCATATGGAAGTATTGACAGATGATGATGTTTACTAAGAGCAAATCCTGCCGGACGGTAATCATGAAACAATTTCTATCTTGACGAAAAAAATACAGGCGCCTGTACTCTGCGGACGAATGGCTCAACCAACCTGAGGCCCTTGTAGCTGGTCAATCAAATATTAAAGGCAAAGCAGCGGAGTTTTTCATTTTATAATTAATTTTATCCCTCAATGAACTTATTTACCGATTAATCATAGAAAACAATAATCAGCATGCCTGCACAGCCTTTTACAGCTTCATCTGAGCTATCAGCCACCTGGAAAAAGTACCGTCATTTATGGAAAAACCTTAAAACAGGCGCCAAGCAGTTACTATTAAAAGAAGGTGAAATAAGCAGGAAGATATTTGTCATAGAGAAAGGCTGCATCAGGAACTGGTTTTACCACAATGGGAGAGAAATCAGTTTCCAGTTCTTTTTTGAAGGTGATGTCGTGTCGTCTCCCGAAAGTTTCCGGAATAATAGCCCCAGCGCCTTCAATATTGAAACTGTGGAGCCGGTAATTTTACGCTGGTTGGATCAGAAAGATTTGGGGATTATTAAACAAGAACTGACCTTATACGATTCCATTGTTGAGAGAGCAGCCGATAAGCAGGCAGAATTTATGCGGCATTTTTTTTCTTATCTTAAAGATACACCCAAAAAACGGTACGAGAATCTGATAAACGAAAAACCCGAGATTATCAGGCGGGTACCATTACAACATATTGCTTCCTATTTGGGTATTACAGCCGTCTCTTTAAGCCGGATCAGAAGCAAGATCTGAATTTTATTTCTTTACAATTGTTAAGTAAATTCTCGTTGTAAGTATCGAGTTTTGTATAAAACTAAACAATGACAAGAATAATACCTGTTTTGAGGGTCTTTGATTACGCCAAAACTATTGAGTTTTATGTAGACTGGCTTGGTGCAAACATTGAGTGGGAATATAAACCAGGAGGTTCGCCGTTTTATATGCAGATCGCCATCAGGGATTTAGCCATCAACCTATCACAGCATCACGGGGAATGCAGCCCCGGCGCCCTGGTGATATTAGAAGGTTTTGAAGATTTGGCGGCATACCATCAACTGCTCCATGACAAAAAATACCCATTTATGAACCCTGGATTAGAGCAGGTAGAATGGGATCCTGATACGATCAGGATGAGAGTGATAGATCCATTTTACAATGTGATTGAATTCAATGAGCAACGCAAATCCCGAGGGTAAAAGTTATCGTAGTGTAAAGTCCAGTTAAAAGCCCTGCCTAGCGCGAGGTACTGTCATAAAAAACTTTTGCTTTTTATGACAGTACCTCGCGCCAGATTGGGAGAATACAAGAATCTAAATTTGAGGCTTATATTTGAATTATGAAACTTCTTCTCACTTCCGGCGGTATCAGTAACCCAAGTATTTACAGCGCACTCGTTAAGCTACTGGGCAAACCAATTGCTGAATCTAACGCCTTATTTATCCCAACGGCGATATATCCTTTCCGATATGGAGCTCGTTTTGCATGGCGCCCGATCGGCGGGCAAACCAAATCCCCATTGTGCGGGTTAGGATGGAAATCCATGGGATTGCTTGAACTCACGGCGCTCCCAAGTCTAGAAAAAAATGTTTGGTTGCCAGCCGTCCAGGAAGCTGACGCACTACTTTTTTGGGGAGGCGATCCTTTGTATTTAAGCTACTGGTTGCAGCAGTCCGGATTGGCCGACTTATTACCATCACTGCTAAGCAAATTGGTTTATGTTGGTGTAAGCGCTGGGAGTATGGCGGCGAGCAAAGTCTTCGCAGAAACCTATGACAATCCCCGCGGGGGTAGTGGTACGCCATTGACCTCGGAAGGCATCGTTTTTTCTACGCCACAAGGAGGAGAAGTATCCAGAACGTTAGTCACCGCTAAAGGAGCGGGACTGGTCGATTTTGCATTGATCCCTCACTTCAATCATCCAGATCACCCGGACGCTTCAACGGCCAATGCTGAAAAATGGGCAGCTAAGCTTGCGGTACCAGTCTATGCTATTGACGATCAGACTGCGATCAAATTGGTTAACGGAACTTTCGAGGTCGTTTCTGAGGGACACTGGAAGTTATTTATTCGTTGAGCTAACAATCGTTTCCCGTCAGTGGAAATGATTATTCATATCGGAACGCACGCTATTCCATTTACCTGTTACCTGCTTATCCTAATCAGTGACGGGGAAACGACGCCCGAACATGAAATCTCAAATAAAATAGAAGACAATTGCAAATTCCTGGCGAATGTCCATGCCATCATACACAAGTCTAACAGTGCGAAAGTCGCCCCCTGTTGTCTGAAGTTTATTAACTTCGGACGACTATGCTTGTAGTTTACAACTACACTTACCACCCTCGCGTAAGGGATAGCAGCGTTTACCGGCCTTCGCGCCTAATGCCTACAGCCGTATAAGCGAATAGCCCGCCCGCTACTATCAGCGGGGTACGCCCTATTCTAAGTCATAAGTCTTAAGTTCTGAGTCTTGACTCATTTCACACGTTTTTGACTTCGGACTTTAGACTCAAGACTGAGAACTCAAAACTCACCACCCAAAATTAATACATCAGCTATTGAAAACTCTAATTTCTTTCAATTTACCATTGACTTTAATCCTGACTTTTTTACTTGTAGGAGAAACTATATGGTAACTGCCCAGTGAAGGAATGCCTGCTGAGATGAAATGAAATTTAACATCCGGGTATCGTTCCCGGAGATAATCACATATCATTGGCCGCCACCCCGGATTATAGGTAATTGAACCACCCAGAAAGGCGACGGTCACTTCCTTCTGATTATTGAGCTTTTTATAAAAATGGACAAGTCCGTTTCTGACGTGGTAGAAATCAGGAACAGGCAAATCATCTCTTTTTACTTTTAAACCATTAGTAACCTGGCCGTTTGCGATTGAGCAAAACCCCAGCACCAGTATGGCTACCTGTAGACACATGCCATTCCGAAAACGTAAGAGCATATGGTAAAATTAAAAAACCGCCGGAGTTAATCTTAATTTTCAGGCGGTGTTATTTAATTATTTTCAGTCTTGCCGGATAGTATTACCCGCCAGCTTAACGTCAGTACAATCCAGTAATTTTATCAGTTCCCAAAGTCAGTAGGTAAAGGCTAAGGAGGTAACTGTTTGGTTCAAGGATTTAATTTTGCAATTAATAAAACTAACATTATTGGACATTGTGAATCTCCGCTACGTACCAATTATAAGTTGCCGAACCGGAGGCACTTCCAGGCATACGCTCATACGTCATTTGTTAGCATTTACTACGATCATATTGTCAAATCCGCGGTTCCATGGGGCAGGTAGTGTCTGCCCAAACCCCGAGCTGAAATTGGTGCTGTAAATAATGATGTACTTTTGGGGATTAAATGGGCTTATAAAAATCGCTTCAAATGTGATGTTTTGCCCTTTAAAAATCTGTGCATTTAGTTTAATACTATCTTTTGCAATTATTAAGGGGACAGCCTTAAGTCTTTCAGTTATCAATTTATTATTGAAATCGTGTCCAATAAAGAATATATTCTTTGTTCTTAAATCATTGTCTGTGATCTGTGTATCATATTTTATAGGGCATTGGGCGAATAAAAGTTTCTCATACTCATTTGCGATCGTATCCTTAATTTGACACCTCTTACCATGCTCTTTGAAATCTTTATAATTTGCCACATAGAGGAAGGGCTTTGAAAAAAAATCTAAAATCACCGGACTTTTTTTCTTGTGATAATCAGTGCCCATGCGATCGGCATTTTCGTCAGCGACCCTTCTTTTATTTTTAAAGAAGGCCAGGGTTTCCTCTCCTACGAGTTGAACGTTGTAATGAATTCCGGAATTCAACTTAGATGAGACCTGCAGGGGAAGATCATTGCTCTGGCAGTCCGCAATGAAATCTTTAAATTCCGAGTAAGGACTATGCGTGTCCAGGGGATCAAAATGCAACACCATCGGAGTGTTTCTCAATTTAGAGATGTTCTCTCCCGGAGAATTTTCTAATATCCATGGATTATCAGAATGCAGGTCCACTACCGGTGCATAAAGCCCAACAGCTGCAAATGTAAAAGGGTGGTGTTCCGCAAGAACAAGGGATCTAAAACCAGCGGTACAATTTCCATGAAGATATATCCGGTCTTTGTCTACATTATAATATTTGCCTAAATCTTTAATAACTTGAAAAATTTCAGCTTCAGCCATCGGTGTCATGGGCTCTTTACCGTATAATCTGGCAGATGGCATAATAACGACATAATGGTATTTATTAGCAATGTTTTTTGCCCAGAGTAATCCCCAATACCTGGACATTTGCGGTGACGTCAAAAAATGTTGCACGTTTTCTATAAATGGCCTTACTACCAAAACAAGTGGTATTTTTTCATTTGCCCGCAAACTGTCCGGCGTTATCAGCAGGTAATGTTGGATACTGGAATCCAGCGTAGATGTATAGGCATTAAGGCGGATACCAAACGTTAGCTCATTCTGACGGTTATTATGCGAATTAGCTATTATATTCTCCATTTCGTAAATTACATCTGCAGCCTTAAATGACCACCACCAATCCGATTTTCGGGATTCGTGTTTTAATAATTTATCCAGCCTGTACAGATATGGCGCTATCTGTTCCTGTGTCTTATCATCCAGTAAAAGCTTATCAGAACTTCTCTTTTTGAAATAGTCATCTGGGTTCCCTTTGAAAAAGGGCTCACTGATAGCATTAGCACCCAATTTAATCCAACACATGTAAGCGTGACCATCTTTTAAAGGAGCAATTATGGTATCATTGGATCCGTAGGGATACTTAGTGGTTTTATAAACCTCACGTCCCTGGATATCTCTAAAGACATAAGAAACTGGTACTCCAAAATTCCTGGCATGATTATCCTTAAGTTTTAAAGTGTCTTGAATTATACCTTGGGTAAAAACAAGGCCATTTGCGTTTCTTTTATACTCATCAGTGGCTATCTTGAAATTTGCTAATTGAACTTCAACTAACAGGTCCGGGTTATTGGCAATCTTTTTTATCAGTATTTTATTACTGCCTTTATTCAAATGAACTTTTACAAAATCAGAGAAATATTGCTCAAACCCACGGCCCTTAGCCACTTTCAATAATTCATTTCCGTTGACCCAGATTTTTAGTCCATCAACAGATCGGCTTAAAATAAATCCTGTTTGGTCCCGGGCCGATTCAATATTGCAGTACATATAAATTGCCGATCCGGTCAGGGTCACCGTGTCTATTTCTTTAAAGTCAATAATTGACTCTTTGGAATTTTTATATCCCTGTAAAATTTGCATTTTACTCGATAAAGGACCTTCATTGAAAGAAAGGTTTTTAGAGAATGCTGCTTCAGAAGCTATACCCGCCGAATTTAAATAGTCGTAATCCAGATTTAATTTCGAATTCGGGCTATTATCCTTCAATATGGCATAATTCCATTCTTTTAAACTAATAGCGGGACTGGAAGTGAGATTGCCAATTGTGTAAGTAGCTTTTTTATGGGAACAGGAAATTAAAAGTACTGACAGAACGCTCAACAAAAATATTTTCATATGGTTTAAGTTTTTAATACTCGGTCTTGTCATCTGTCCCTTAATTCATGACAGAAAAAATAAGAAATAATAGATAGGGCTGTCTTTTTGATAAAGCTCCTATAGATATTCAAAGAAACTTAGATTCATATTTTATTAATTAATCGTTCTAACTCATCGGTTAATAGAGAAATATATCATCAATCATGAAGGGTGCAAAATGCGATAACGTTTAGATGCTAATCGGAAATAGCGATTTTTGTCAGCCACAAATTTTGCGAATTCCCGCAGGTATAAACAGGGGTAAAGTCGGAAATTTAGCGGGGGCAATTCGGAAAAATTTGCTTAAAGAATGATTCTAAGAGAGTAACCTCTTGATATTCCTTATGTCACTACCTAAATGTTATTTTACAGTATATAACTTTACTTTCCTAACCACCTTTATTACAATAACAAAATGAAATTTAAATTTTATGATAAGCTTATCCTTAGAACGCCAGCGCTTCCATTGAAAAATTTTGATGAAGGCCAACGTTTATCATTTGTTCATAATATGGATTACAAAAATGCCTTATTCATAGCCTCGCCAGATTTATATCATAATTATTACGGCGATACTCAATTACATGATAGAAGACGGCAAGAAAGATCGTTAGAAAAATATTTCAATCGGATGTGTTTTCGATGCACGCCATTTGGCCTTTTTGCTGGCTGTTCAATTGTAAATTGGGATAATGAAACGAATGTAATTAATAGCAAGGACAATAAAGTTCGTATTCGCCTCGATAAAGATTACTTAAATAAGATCGTAAAAAAATTATTGGAATATGATTCGTTTTTTCTTTGCGCAAATTTAAGAGTTAATAATACTCTTTATCGATTAGGTGATCAGGTCCGTTACGTGGAAAAGGATAGCATGAATAATTTTACAATTGCCATGTTGCCAAGTGATCCTTCATTATTGTATTTTTTAAGGTTAGTTAAAAAATCTACAGGCGATATAAATAGAATAGTCGAATTGGCTGAAATTAAGGGTTATGCGAAAAATGATGTAGTCTTTTATTTAAAGGAATTATACAAACTTCAAATCATCACTACCAACTTAAATTCAATCTCTCAAGACTATATTTTAAGTGAAATAAATAGCTATCTAAACAAACCACTATCTGCTGAAAGTGAAGGGCTTTTCGTGGCCTGGAAAAAGTTACTAAATGACTTAGCAGAAATTACCTTAAAAAGTAAGGACGTTTTTTTAACAGAATTGCCTTTAAAGTTAGAAGTAATATTAAGACAGAATTTACAACTTGGGATAGAACAAAGATCAAATCAATTATTACAGGTTGATTATTTTACCAAGCCAAAAACAGGAAAGATCACTAAGGCAATCAAAAATGAGCTTTTAATGGCAATTGATATAAGCGGGCGTTTATCTTCGGTTTATAATAATTCTCCACTATCAGATTTTACAAAACGGTTTTATCATAGATTCGAAACACAAGAAGTACCCTTACTGATCGCTCTGGATCCTGAACTAGGGATTGATTATACCGAAGGTACTTCATCACTTGATCCATTTTTGAACAATGAAATTCAAATTGAATCAAATGTAAAAAAAGACGGAAATGTTGATTTGACTGACAACCAAAAAATATTAATAAATTTATTTTATAACGCTTTAGATAAAGGGGATAGTTGTATTATTTTAACGGATAAACTGTTAAAAGATTTTGATGAGAATAAAGAAAATCCACCTCCGATTACCTCGTTGATTTTTAGACATTTCGATAATGATCATGTGCAGTTAATAAGTTATGGGGGAAGTACCGGAATTAACATGTTCTCACGATTCGCAGATGTGGATGAAGAGGCTAACGACATTGTAAATGAATTGCTGCACATTGAAGAAGTCCAATATCCTGGACACGTCCTGGCCGAAGTTATCCATGAACCCACAAATAGATCTGGTAATGTTATAGGAGCAGTTTCGAAAAGAAAATATGAAATTCCCTATTACACCAATTCCACTTACAGCAAAAAACAGGTTATTGATCTATCGGATATTTACATATCATTTGTAGGTAATAAACTGCTTTTGCGTTCTAAAAAACATGGAAAGCCAATATTTCCCCGGTTAAGTCATGCTTTTAATTATTTAAAAGGTTCGCCCATTTATAGGTTTTTAGGAGACTTTCAATACCAAGAGTACTTTAGTGCTAAATTTGATTTTAAAAAGATTATTCCTGGGAAGCCTTTTTATCCGCGGCTAACTTATAAAAATGTTGTTCTTTTTCCGACAACATGGTCGCTCTCGTCAAAAGAAATGATTGGCATTTCCGGGAATTTAGGTCTTGCCAGTGTTCGTCAATATTTTGAAAAAAAAAAGCTTTGTAAGCTGTTTATTATTTCAGAAGGAGATAATGAACTTTTAATTGACAGGGATAACGACGAGGATCTTGGGATCTTTATTCAACATCTCAATACTAAAAACGAATTTTATGTTAAAGAATTTCTCTACAACGCGAGTACTCATAAAATAAAAAACGCTTTAGGAGAACCATTAAATAACGAATTGATCGCCATACTTATAAAAGATGAAGAAAAGGGGAATACGATACCATATAAGGCTAGCAAACCAATTCGAGGTTACCAGAGAAAATTAGGGCTTGGTACTGAGTGGATTTATTTTAAAATTTACTGTGGGAAAATAAGTGCGGATAAAATTTTAGCTAAACGTCTTAATAAAATCATTTCAATTCTTAATCAGCAAAAGAAAATAGAACATTTTTACTTTATTAGATACCAAGATCCTGAACCCCATATAAGATTCAGAATTAAATTAACAAGTTTAAAGTTTCTATCGGATGTGATTGATGTCACTATGAAAATATTAAATCCCCTGCAAGCTTCAGGGATTATTTGGCGAATTCAGACAGACACCTATAACCGAGAATTAGAACGTTATGGCGAAGCAATCGCGTTATCTGAACAACTATTTGCCACGGATAGTATAGCTACGATAAGGTTATTGAATAATGAAAATATTCGAATTAACTCGGATATTAGAATAGGTATCGGTGTACGATTAGTTTATGATTTTTTAAGTTGTTTTCTAGCAGAAGGGGAAAAGTTATCCTTTATTAAATCCGGCGGATCATTACTCAGGCAAAGCATTTCTTTGGGAAATAAGCAAGAAAAAAATATCAATCTACACTGTCGTGAACATTGGAATTTATATGACCGTTTCTTAACAAAAACAGATTTGAAATATGAAGGTATTTTTGAAAACAGGCGAAAGAATGTAAAAAATATAGCTGTCGATATATTGAAAATGAGTTCAAATGGGCATTTATCAATATCAATTCATGATTTGCTCTCAAGCTATATTCATATGTCAGTGAACCGTTTTTTTTCAGATAACCAAAAAATATACGAGTTTATAATTTATAACTTTTTATTTAAATACTTGAATAGACAAAATAAGTTAATGGTTAACTAACGTATGCTGTTTTTCAATAGGAAATCTGCAAATTTCGTTTTATAAGAGTCACCGAGTGGGATTACCCCCGAAAAGTCATTTATGTATATTCTATTACCATCAATCTTATTAATTCTAGAGGTAGAAATTATATATGATTTATGAACACGCATAAATTGATTTTTGGGAAGTGTTTTTTCGACATTTTGCATGCTCACCGAAGTGATTAATCGTTCTTTAGGGGTGAATATGGAGATGAAGTTACCAAGACCTTCTATATATATAATTTCACTTAAATTAACTTTTACGGTTTTATTTTTTGTGTCAACCTTGATAAAAATGAAATCATCATTACGGGATGTTATGGCTGACCCCATATATTCTTTAGTGGTTCGTATTTTTTGAATGGCTTTTAAAAAACGTTCAAACGAGAACGGTTTTAACAAATAATCCATTGCCTCATTTTCAAAACCTTCAACAGCATATTCTAAATACGCGCTATTTAAAACTACAAAGGGCTTTTTGTTTGAGCTTTTCATTAGACTCAACAGGCCAATACCTGAGAGCTTAGGCATATTCACATCTAAAAAAACAATATCAATATTATTCTTTTGTAAAAATGGCGAAACCAGCATAGGGTCTGTAAATGTTTCAGCTAGTTCAAGGTCAGGTACTTCAGAAATATACGCCTCCAATATTTTAATTGCATGGGGCTCATCATCCACAATTATACATTTCATTATAATTTTATTAACAGATTGCAAAAGTAAAATGAATCGTCCTGCTTGATTTCCAATTTATACTGGCTTTTATAAAACAAATCCAACCTCTCGCGGAGATGGGATAAACCGATTCCGTGACTTTCAGATAAACGCAATTTGTTGATTTTGTTTTTGACAAAAAAATTTAATTTTGTTGTCTGTATACTTAACGATAATGACACTGGATTTTCATTATCGTTTAAATCACCATACTTGAGGGCATTTTCCACAAGCGTCATAAAAATAAATGGGGGAATTCTTTTATGTTCCGGTATGCCTGTATATTCAAAGTTTATTTTTAATTTATTATTGAAGCGTAATTGATTGAGAATAATATAGTTTTCAATTTGCTTAATTTCCAACGTCAACTCGGTGAGACCATCCGCGTCATTTGTTTCAATCACATACCGCATAATATCCGAAAGCAATAAAATCGATCTCGCAATATCTTTTGATAAAGGATATATCCCTGAATAGAAAAAACTCAGTGTGTTGAACATGAAGTGGGGATTTATTTGTGATTTGAAGTTTGCTAGTTTTGAGGTTGCGATCTCTTTCTTCAATTCCATTTCAAATAATTCCTTTTCGTAATGTTTTTTCTGTAAAAACCCAAGGTTTTTTTCGCTTCTAATGGATTTTTTAGCGAACCAATATCCAACACTCAATCCAATGAACCAGGTAGCGCGCCACAATCTCTGTACAACATAACTTTTGTCGGTCAACAATATCGAAATGGATTCATTTTTAAATGTAACATCCTTATCAAGGTATTTAGTTATGCAAACAGAACATGCTAAATACAGGCTAATTGATACGAGGAATAATAAAGTTGTAAGGATGTAGCTGCTTTTCTTTTCAAATAATGGAAAGATATATTCCGCGGAGATATAGAATAAAGTTACGTTAAGAGAAAACCAGGCAAATGTTGCCCAATAATCAACAGGCTCTTTTGATAAAATTAAAAGTATTGAAAGTTCATATACGATATAACAAACCCAGACCAACAAATGGGTTATGATTCTTTTCAACATAGAAAAATAGAAATTATATGTTTTCTTTTTGTACTTCTAGAACGCCCGTTCATATTAGTCAAACGGCCAGTTCGAATATAAAATTTTAATCCGATCATTCATAAGTATAGCTTAATCTCGTTAATAGATAACTAACCTATGAAAACTAAACCTTTAAAAATTAATTTCAAAAAGAAGACCCTCGTTGTGTTCAATACCTTTAGTTTATCAAAAGCTAAATTTCGGACAGACACAAACGATCCGACAGTTTTAGATACCACCTCTGTACTTACCATAACACATATAGGATAATGAAAGTCAATTAAAATTTTGAGTGAATTCTGGTTCGAAAATAATTGGTTGCTCTGCTTATAAAATCAAACGAATATAGCTTACTAATGCTTCCCATCGATAATAGACTGGATATGTCAGCGAAAGTTCCCACAAATAATCATCTGAATACCCGTAAGATGAAAAGGAATTTGCTTTTGGTCTTTATACTTAGTCATCTTTTTATTGTAAGCAGTTCAGCAGTGATCGGAAGCTATTCGAGGATAGCAGATTATTGCGTCGACAAAGAGTTCATATTAGGGGATAAGGTCGAAAAGGGTAATTTTGAGAAGACACTTTTCGCAATTACAAGCAATCCTGTAATCAATAACTATTTAATCATAAGTGGGACGAACGACAGCTACGGTTTTTTCGCTCCCAGGATTGGAAATAGCTTTCTTGTCGAATGCGTTCAAAAGGACAGCAATAATATCGAGTTGGGAAGATTTTATTTACCCACTTCATTACAAACTCATGAAGGGATTTTACGCTTCAATACCATGCTCTCTAATTTTCAATCTGACATTAACCAGTTAAGCAAAAAGGAAAAGATTAGAGTTTACAAAATTTTTATAAAAGAGATTGCTCAGGAAATTTTGGATGCTAATAAAAACCAACGCGCAGCGAGTTCCACAGCAACTTTTTATTTATACAAATATCCTGACATGACCGCATACTTAAAAGGTCAGGATAAGCCCTCTCTTATAGCGTTGATGAACATAGAATTGGGTGAAAAAACTATAGTACTTAATACTAAAAATTAAATAGAGTGATATTAAATGCTTCAAGAAAGGACAATTTGGCTAATCAACTTTACAAATTCTTTTTTGTAATTAGGCGGTCCGATATCAATTTTCTAACCTGCTATCGAGTATCGATCGGATCTTTTGTGCTTTGTCATTTTCTTGGCTTTGTTAAAGACTTTAACCTGTTTTATTCACAACATGCGATCATTTCGCCTGAGTTGATGCGTTATTTTAGAACAGGAGTTATACCCGACTTTTCACAACTTTCTAAATTTTCTTTTGACGCCTTTGGCCTTTCTCAAAGCACTGTACAGTTGATCTTTACCATAACATTTATAGTGTTGTGCGTTTGTTTAATTATTGGATTTTTGAGTAGAATTTCATCTCTGATATTACTGGCTCTACATTTGATTTTGGTCCAGGGAACGCCTTTATTTAGTTACGGAGTCGATTATTTGACCACAATTGCATTGTTTTATTGTATCGTACTTCCTCTCGGGTATGAATATTCTGTCGATAAAGTCATTTTTAAATTAGGTGATGTCAATCCATCACCATACAGGAAGTTGCTTCAGATCCATTTATGTATAATTTATTTCACATCTGGGATTGTCAAAATTGTGGGTGCAGATTGGAGATCTGGTGCGGCCATCTGGGAGTCACTGCATTTATTAAAGTTTGATCCGATAGTTAGTTTTGATTTCGGCTTTTTAGCCAGGCACCAGTTTGTAACCTTAATTACCAGTTGGTTTGTTTTGGTTATCGAAATACTGTATCCATTCTTCGTTTGGAAAAACCCTTATAAAAATATAGGCTTATTATCGGTTTGCTTAATGCACATCGGGATAGCAGTGTTTTTAGGACTCTATTTTTTTTCGTTTTTAATGATCATCCTCAGTATTACCGCATTTGTAGATCTAAGCTTAAAATTTAGAACATCACTAAATAAGCAGATAAGCATACTTGGTGCCAGGTAATTGACTGTGTGACTTTTTAAAATTATCGTTAAAGTTAAATTTAACCTTAACGATGTTTTTGTATTTTTATTTATTTAAAAAATTGATAATCAATATTTTAAATTAAAAAAATGTGCAAAAAAATTTGGTTTTGAGTGTTCTGATTTTTATATTTGATAAACTAAAAATTAAATTTATGAAACAATTAAATTTCAAATCGAACCTCCTGAAAGGAGGCGTTTTCGCAATCGCATTAGCAATTGGTGCAATTGGTTTTTCTCAATCAGGCAAAGCTGGAGTTAACCGCTCGGCAGCTATTAAATTGCATGACCTCTCCAGAATCTCAAACGCAAATGCGGAAGGTTCAAACACTTGCTCTGCTACTGGCTCTGCATGTACAACCACATTGAATGGCCAGCCGGCTACTATCAATGGTTACAGAGAGTAGTCGAACATGGTTTTTAACTGGTTTTTGCATTGCAAAGACCCTTTAAATACCTGATTCCAATTGAGGGCATCTGCGCTACTTTGTAGTGTAGGTGTCCTTGATTGTATTAAATCATGAATTATTCTGGATCTCGTTAATTGGTCAATATAATTCGGTTTTGATAAGTGTGTTGAATTATGGTCTAATGGTGCCAGCGATTTAGTAATGAAACTCATTCTCAAATAGTTGCCCGCTTTAAATATTTACGAATAATATATCAATCTAAATGCTTTTTCAAAAAAGGTTTTATATTATAATTATCAATCTGTTTTTTATCTGGGCATGCAATAGTGCTTCCTCTTTTAAGTCGCCTTTGGATGATTTTTTATCTGTAGACTCAATTACTTTAAAAGGGCAAAATATCCATATGGAAAACGATAGTACGTTGTACGACCCCAGGACAATAACATTATTCGATTCTTTAGCGATTTTTAATGACAATAATGGTATCTCAGGTTTTAGTATCGTTAATTTAAATAACGGTAAGCTCATTAGGCGATTTGCGTTCACCGGCGGAGGGGATACCAATTTTAATATAAATAGCCTGACATTAAGAAAGATTGTTAATACTGAAAAGAAATTTTCAATCCTGGAAACCAGTCCGCCTTATCGCGTATTTCTCTACGATCTTGACTCCTTAATAAAAAATAATAATTATCATCCTTCAAGCTGGTTTACCTTTCCAAAGAATTTTGAGTTTGCGGATATTTTGCTGTTAAATAATTCCAGCATCTTCGGCAAAATAGATTTTTCAAAGTATGATTCTAAAATGTTTGGAACTTTGAACATTCATAACAATAAGCTAGTGACAGCGGTGGATCTACCTAGTATCAATGATCCTCGTTATGATGAGTTTTACGAAAAGCAAAACATATCTTGGACAAAAAATACTTTATTGGGCTCGTTTATGAAGAGGCCAAATTCTGGACAAATGGCTTATTTTTCCTCGAAAGGGGCTTTGATTCAGATTTTCGATATCAATAAGAATTTTTCTGTCAATTTTCAGAAATTATATTATCTGCCAGATTTTACGATCGTAGACCACGGAAACAATGTGGTTAGCTCTCTTCTTACAGATGATTGCAAATATGGCTTTAATAATATTGCGGTAACTAAAGATAGGATCTATGCTCTTTTTAATGGGAAGCCGGCGAATACGGATAAACTTTCAGCCCTTTCAGGCAATGTGATTCTTGTATATGATTGGAATGGCAAACCTATACAAAAAATTAGATTGGAGAGGAGTTGCTATCAGATCGCCATAGACCCTCAAAAGCCACATATACTGTATGCGTTAAGTGCTTTTGAAAATAAGGCGATAATTAAATACAATTTAAGATAAGATGGTCAGAAGGATGCTAAAATCGATGTTTCTTATCTTTAAAGTTGTCTGTGCTCTTTTGGTTTCAGTAGTTATTCTCAGGTTATGTTTCTTCGATATCTATAATGTTCCAAGTGATTCAATGCTGGATGCGCTTAAACGTAAAGATCTGATAGTTATTAATAAGACAACCTACAGTGGTATGCTGGAAAGTGTTTTTGCTAGATTTAAAAGTAATTTGAAAACTAACGAGTTGGTCGTTTTTTCAAGGCTAATGCCTGAGCAGTCATATTTTGTTAAAAGATGTGTCGGCCTCCCCGGAGATTATATAAAGATCGTTAATAGCCAGGTTATCATAAATAGTAAGCTCGTAAGAGAGCCTTTGACTGTTCGTCATCCTTATAAAATAGTCTACAAGAACTTTATTCGATTAGAACAAATACTGAAGCATTTGGGGATAAATCAATTCGACTTTGGTTATAGAAGGACTCCAAGTTTTTTAAACATAGAATTAAATAATCAACAACGCGTAGAGCTTGGCAAGCTTGACAATCAGGATGTTATCATATCAAATACCATGGATGGCAGTAATCCGGCGAGTGATTCTCAAATTCAGGGGCAGCACTGTTTAAATAATTTTTCTCTTTTACATATACCCCATTCTGGAATGAAGATCGCTTTAAACGACACAACCGTCACTATATATGGAAAACTTCTATCAGATTTTGAAAATGTAAAACTGACGCGCATTGGATCAACATTCTTTATAAATCGTTCACCGGCTAAATACTATTCCTTTATAAATAATTACTATTTCGTTTTAGGTGACAATCGCGATAATTCTGAGGATTCTAGATATTTCGGAGTAATTCCTGAATACAATATTATGGGAAAGGTAATCTTGAAAATCAATTAATTATATAAATGAAGAAAGAGATATTACTATTAAAATCGTTGTTTATTTTAATGTTCCTGGTAAATATAGCCGCTTGTAAACGTACACCTGGAACCAATCAAAGTGAATTAAAGGAAAATGTGTACGATATAAGTGAAACAGACAGTGCTAAAAAAGGGGCCGCAAGTATTCACTTTGATGGTTTGGTCGTTTATAATTTCGGGGTTATTAAACTTGGAACCATAGTTAAACATGAATTCTACTTTAAAAATAATGGCTCTATACCCCTTATTATTTCAAATTCTTATTCAAGTTGCGGATGCACTGTGACGAAATATCCCAAAAGACCAATCATGCCTGGTTCGAGAGATTCAATTATTGCTGTATTTTCTAGTTCACCAGGTGATCCCGGTATTAAAAATAAAGTTGTAACGGTCCTTTCCAATTCAAAACAGTCGCCCAGTTCGCTAACCTTGGTCGGTAAAGTTATTAATTGAACTAAAGACTGACAGGATGTAGCTATTTAAAATGCATTATTAAAACAGGCAGTTCCAAAGTCACGTAGCTTAACTTTTGAAAGGAAATTGCCTAATAAATATCGAAAAGCAGAAAGATTTCTTTTTAAATGACATGTGGAAAAAAATACACCTATTAATACTTCTATTCGCTTTTTTAGGCTGTGATCTCCCGGTTAAAAAAAACTTAACGGGAATGAATGCCATTTGGTGTGAAAGTATTTATTTAAGAGGGTATGATCCACGTACGAACCAACCGTTAACGATCGATAAAATCAAAGCATTGGCACTGACACTTAAAAAGCATAACATTAAATATGCTTATTTATTTGCAGGGCCATATGCTACGGACGGACATTTGCCAAGCTATTCGTTTTCAAATCACGCTGTAGAGTCTGTTAGAATATTGAAAAAATATTATCCCGGAATAGTGATTCTGCCATGGGTAGGGGGCATTGAAAACAAAACGGTCCATCTTGATGATACAGCTTGGGTGAAAATTGCATTAGAGGACACAAAAAGACTTGTATCAAGGTTATCTGTCCCCGGGGTTCATGTTGATCTGGAATTTATTAAAAAAGGAGATCATTACCTCGATACAACGATGGGAAAAGAAAAACCATTGGACATGATTAATTATGGGAACTATGTTAACGATTTTCACAAGAAATTAAGAATTCTTTTGCCCGATAAATTTATCTCATCTGTGGTTGTTGCAACCGCCCCAGACACAAAGCCCTGGAAGCGAAAAACAAGCATGAAGGAGTTGTTCGAATTAACAGGCTATATCGATCAGTTATCATTTTTATATTACGACACTTCAATAAATGATGAAAAGACTTACGAAAAAAATTGTCTCGATCAAATAAAAGACATACAAAGATTAAAGGCTGAGAATAATATTCAATACCTTATATCCATAGGTACGTTTATAAATGTGCCTCAACTACATAAATATCGTAATATGAGTATAGAAAACATTCCAAATGCATTATCATGCATTAAGAAAAGCTTAAATGAATTGAAATCACCAAGGAATGTCGTAAGCGGGATCTCAATCTTTTGTAATTGGCAAACTGACGAAAATGAATGGGATGAGATTGATAAATATAGTATTCAACTACCATGATCCTTCGAGTAAAGAAAAATAGAATTCTTACGATCTTATTTTTAAGCACCTTTTTAATAATTGTATTTATATCATGTAGTGAATATTTTCAAAGAACTTCGAGAATTGTTTTTCAAAGTCCAATAATGGAACTTGAACCAAGATTATTGATCGATAAAGCTGATGTTTATTTTTCCGCAAGTAACGGATATACCTATAATCTGTATAAATACTCACATCGAACACTTACCCGCATTACAAATGCAAATAACGATATATTGTACCCTTTTTTATTTAAGAGCCATATTTGTGGCCTACAGGATCATAATGGAGAAGAAAATTTCAAGCCCACTGACTCGGATTTGGTACAACTGACAAAGGGTAAAAGTATCAGATCTCTTTATTCTTTTGAAGGAGGAAATTTAATTTATATCCTGTTTAAAGGTGAGGGCAAATTATATGAATTTAACTTGAAAAAAATGACTCAAAAGGTCGTATTAGATAATGTTCAAAGGTTAAATGGTGTTGCCATTTCAATCGATAAACAAACCTTATCTGTAAGTTGTGATAACAAACTGCTTTGTATAAAATTGAACGCTCAACGACAGGTTTGCGAAATTGAAAATGGACCGCTGGATGAACCAAATAAAACAGATCCGTTTTTTGATAAAAACCGTCTAATTTTTAGCAGTAATAGAAATTCTGAATATTACAATATCTATGCTGCTGATTTAAGTACTCAAATACCCAAAGTTACTTTACTTTTTCATTCAGACCATGATCTATTAATGCCTAAAGTATTTGGGAATGATTTGTACTTTTTGGAATTAACTAATAGTGAATATCTTCTTAGATGTTTGAATCTAAAAACCGGAGTTAAAACGGCAATAACAAAGAAGGGAGTTGTTTATAATTATGAAAAAAAAGATGCAGAAAATATAATCTGCACATATTCTGATGATAAAACACCAAAATCTCTTTTGAACATTAGGCTTTCAGACAATTATGTATCGACGATCGTGGGTGGGCCAATAAAGACCAATGTTCAAACCGTATTAATTCCATCAACAAATGTAAGATCTCAAGGGTTTTCTCTTTATTCCTTAGCTTTAAAGGAAAAACGAGGAGTCATTTTATTCTTTCACCCCGGAGTCCATGCGGATTATTCTCCTAGGTGGGACGTTATACTTAATAATTTGGCTAGCAATGGTTTTTTAGTGATAGCACCTAATTATCCAGGCTCAATAGGCTTCGGGAAATTTTTTTTAAATGATAATATCGATAAAATTAATGATGATATTTTTCAATGGCATCTATACATCGCGCAGAATTTCGGTCAATTGCCTGTTTATTATCTTTCTATGAGTTCGGGAAATTTAATAATGTTGCAAGCCTTGAAGATGGATATTGAACATAATATTCGGACTGTCTCGATATGTGGAATACCTGATTATCATCTTGAAAATCAGGCAACAAAAAGCCTGTATATTTTAGGTGAAAATGACCCTTATATTCCCTTTTTTGAACGAGAATCTAATTTGATGAAATTGATTAACGTATCTCAAAAGGATATATTTTCAATCAGTGGTGAAGGACACTGGTTGAGAAAACGTCAGAATCAAGTTGCAGTCGTACAAAGAATTTCGGACTGGTATATCAAACCCAATTTTTTAAATTTCTAAAATATATTATCGAAAAGGCCCTTGATGCGCAAAATAAATCAGTATAAAAAACAGTGAAAAATTTGCATGTTTACGAAATGTTCGTAACTTTACGAAACAATCGTAAGGCAAATGGAAAAATTAACTATTCAGGAAGAAGATACAATGAGAGTGATATGGCAAATAGGCGAAGGCTTCATAAAGGATTATCTGGATTGTTTTAAGGAACCTAAGCCTCCTTACACAACATTGGCCTCTACTATTAAAAACTTGGAAAAAAAAGGCTTTATAAAAGGCAAAAAAATGGGCCTCTCTTATTTGTATAGCGTTGAAATTAAAGAGAGTGAGTATAAAAGAAAGTTTATGAAAGGGGTAGTCGACAATTATTTTGAAAATTCATACAAAGAGTTGGTTACATTCTTTGCAAAAGAGAAAAAGATATCGACTTCTGAATTAAAAGAGATAATTAATTTAATCGAAAAAAATAAATAAAGTATCATGGAATCACTATTTGTCTTTTTATTTAAGTCTCCTTATTGGTATTTTGTTCCGGCTACTATCTTGTTTTAAATAGACTAACGTTTTATAAATTGAACAGGGTTTATTTGATTTTATCAATATGCGTTTCCGCGCTGTATCCTTTAATTAATTTTTCTCGGCTGCCAATTCAATCTCATCATATGGATATGCCGTTGAAAATTAATGCTGAAGTTTGGCAGGTGGTCACAGTGCAACCTTCGCACGCGTATTCAATATTTACCAAGGATAAATTAATTTTCTTTTTGATCACTGGAATGATCTTGCTTTTATTTCGCTTGGTAATACGACTAATTTCATTATATATACTTCATCTTAAGTCTCTTAAAACCAATTTGTTGGGTTATGATGTAAGGATCATTAACAAAGTCGATGCAACCCCTTTTTCATTTCTGAAAACGATATATATTAATCCAGAAAGAATTTCCAAAGAATATTTATCGAGCGTTTTACAGCATGAAAGTATTCATGTAAAAGGCCTGCATTCAATTGATATTTTAATGACTGAAATATGCACAATAATTTTTTGGTTTAATCCTGCAGCGTGGCTTTTTAGAAAAGCAGTAAAAGAGAATATTGAATTTATTACAGATAGTGAAATTTTAAATAACGGATTTGAATCCAAGGCTTATCAATATAGTTTATTAAATACGAGTATTAATGGAAAACCCCTTGGTATAGTAAATAACTT
>Ga0307510_10000545_pt1 | contig 37695 bp, 30 predicted proteins | sample 12_EM_MG_FD_207224 | JGI IMG/M metagenome (GOLD analysis project Ga0307510, IMG submission 207224) | Populus trichocarpa ectomycorrhiza microbial communities from riparian zone in the Pacific Northwest, United States - 12_EM | ecosystem: Host-associated > Plants > Roots > Unclassified | place...
GGAGCAATCATGACGAAGTCTGGCAAAGTTAAATTAATGATAAATATAGTGACACTTTTATTGAACTAAGCTTGGATCATTAGTACAATAATAGAGAGCATTTATGTTGCCCTAGCAGTGGCTTTTTATTTTTTATTTTGTGCCATGGAAGTGCCAAAATGCATGCAATCATAACACCAAGGGCGACGCAAAGGACAGGACAGCCGTGCCTGAAACTCACAAATCATGGTGTCCGTGATGCACAAGGATGGTTAGGATTTGTGATTCCATGCAACTCCAGCTGTTCTCAGCAAGACCCTATACAGGATTCCACTATTGATCCCTATGATTTTCTTCATTATCATCACTTTCGAGTTTGGTGTCTTTTGTTTATGATACGAGTAAAACCAAAGCACGCATTTCTTTCAACCTCGCATGAGTTATGATCAAATACCATCTCTGGTTTTGGAGATTGACCATCAATGTTAAATTAAATAAAGCATGGTGGGGTAAGGATGACCGTTGAGGTGAGACCAGATGAATAAAAAATCAAAGTAAGAGGCATTGACTCCTTGTGGTTCAAATGGCCAGCAGTTTTTTATGACATCTGCCACCTTCGCTGCCTACAGATTGAGAATTAGATGTTGTGCGGTGCTTGTGCTTGGATTGATGTCCTGTCCCTCTAATCTATGTCTTGTCTCTCTCTATTTTCTTTTGTTTACTTTTCGCAGTGTCCTAGGGCCAGTTTGGTTTATGGGAAATTACACAAAGCTTGTGCTTCGGGTCATTACTAATCAAGCACGAGGGCAATAGGATGTATTGGTTGAGTGATGCCAGTAGAGCCATGAAAAAACAAAAGAAAAGGTAAGTGGCCTAACCCTCTGAATCGTGACTATTCTGAAAGTCAAATGGAATTGGAATAGTAGATCCATTCTTTTTCTTTTGTTTTTCATATCCGTGGATTTCTAGCAAGTGGATTTCTACCCTCCCCTGCCATTTGATTAATTACAAGGAAATGGATGAACGTTTTCTCGTAGAATCAAACTCACTCCCATCTACGGTCATCAGAATCTGCTGATCAAATCACATTAAGGTCTCCTAAACGTAACCCATTCACATATGAACAACTTCATATGTGCCTCACTGTTATGTGGCTTTAGACACAGCACCCATCTCTACTTTCTGTGGTTGGAAATACACATGAACAACTTCACATTCGACGCGCCTCTTGCCGTCTGATTTGTGAATCTGCATGGTTGGTTTACATCCACTCTTGAAGAGTAAATGATTTAATCCAATGAAGGAAAAACTTAAATCGTGAATTGAAAACATCTTAAGTTGGATTGAGCTAGTGTGAGAGAGAGTCCTTTAAAGCAGAAGCTAGCAAGAGGGAGGGGGAAGGTGGCAGAAGCAGCCGATGGTTTTGTACATGTGATAACCAAATTTCTATGGGCGTGACTGTCACCTACCAAAGGGCAAAATCATGCCCTACACCATCGTACAAATCAAACCACACACACCCTTAACAAAAAAGAAGATATTCCTAATCTTGTCTTGCTTCTCAAGCTAGAAATATTATGCTCCTCCCATTTCCTGGTCTCTTCATTTATAAACAAATAATTAAATAATCTTGCCAAACAACCCTTCCAAGAATAAAAATAAAAAAAAAATCCATAAATCCACTTCTTTCTCTATTTGTCATTTCTATATATACATAGAGTTAGTGTGTGCTATTGGCCCATTGGGTATAACACGCAACACAACCACAGAGAGATAAATTCCTAAAACTTCAAGTCCTAAATTTGTTCTCCTCCTCCTGATAAATAAATGACGGCCAGCAACGGTGGTGGAGATGCAGTGACAGCAGCAGCAGGAGTTATGGAGATGAGGCCGAAGACCAAGATCGTCTGTACTCTGGGACCTGCATCAAGATCTGTCCCTATGATCGAAAAACTCTTGAGGGCTGGCATGAACGTCGCTCGCTTCAACTTCTCTCATGGATCTCATGAGTATCATCAAGAAACCCTTGATAATCTCAAGGCCGCCATGGTCAATACTGGCATTCTCTGTGCTGTCATGCTTGACACCAAGGTTTTCTTTTTCCCATCTGGGCTTTTCATTTCTTCTACCTTATTACTTGTTTCTTGTCTGATTCTGCTGTTTTCTATTTATTTTCGAAACTGGTTTTTATTTTTCTGATCTTGTGATTATTTTCATTTCTGATCCCTTTATTTTTGGGAGTCTGTGTTTAATTGTTTGTTTGATTCTGTGCGAAAAGGTTGTGTATGTCTGTTTCTTCCTTGTTATATCTCTCCTTTTGTACCCTTGCACCATCATTCATATCCTTTCCTTTCTTGTAATTTTGGGTGCCAAAGTTTGGAGCTTTTGGTCCATTTGGATTTGGATTTTGTCTTTTTCTATTCTCAAATCTGTTTTGGTGTTTTTGGTTTTCCCGAATTTGAGTTAAGAGAACATTTTGACCTGTTTATTTCAGTACTGAACCGAAAACATGAAAGAAATATCACACCTGATTTTACTGTGTGTTGATATCTCTTAGTTTTGCTCCAATAAAGCTCTCTTTATACATAGAATAGGGTGTGACTATATATTTCTGACCCATTCTTACACCTTTGGCTCAATAGAAAACTATGGAAGATAGATGCTTTTTATTTTGATCACAGAAATGAACAAACTAAATTACGCCAATTGGGTCTTAACTGAGTATACTTCCTGCGCTACAGCTTTCAAGTACGGACTGAAAAATGACTGAATCATGTCTGTAGCAGCCTTTTTCATCAGTTACTTTATCTTTTTTTGGCATGGTGTTTCTCTAAAGTTTGCGGGGCTTGTTCATGTGCTAATTAAATGGTGGAGATCATTTCATATTTTTCTCAACAATATTTGTAGCGAAGGGATATTATTCTGTCAATCATTTTCTCTCTCGGATCTTAAAAGAGTGTGCCATATTTTAGTAGCAAGCAGATTGTGCTTCCTCTGTCAACGCTAGGGTAAAAATTGGTTCAAGATTCATATAATCAACCCCAACTAGTTTGGGACAAGGGCTTTGTTGTTGTTGTTTTGCGAAAAACTTCTTTTAACTATGGAAGTTGTTATTCCATTCTAGTCAACGCCTGACTATCAAAAATAACCCATGGCATATGACTGATAATACTTGGTTTTTTTGGGGTTATATCCTCTATGAAGCTGCTAATTATGCATCACTAATCAATTTCTTGTTTGTGATACGCAATATAAAGTGGAACTTCATAATGCAACTGTTTTTGGCAACTTTGTTCATCCTAAATTATAAGTGGAGGTTAGGCTCTTACTAGTAATTGTCTTTAGTAGTACACCAGTGAAAATCAAATAGAATGAAGCTAAATAGAGCATGAAGCATCATCCATAAAGAGCAAATGTTCTTTTGCATGTAATCAGCCATTCTAAACTCGTTTTCATTATTCAAACTCTTCACATCTAAGAAAGAAATTGGGGGCAGGGGCCAGACAGAATGCTGTTATTAAAGATAGAATACAGGTTTAGTGAAAATGCATCCAAATCCTAAATGAACCAGTGTGGACATATTGCACTAATGGTTTTATATTTTTCTCAAAGATAGTCGAAAACTTTGATTTTATTTTATCAGTAACACTTTGTGCTAACTTACTTATTTATTCATTTGTATGTTCACCTCGTGCTAACTAAAGCTGCTTATCATTTAGCCATTTGTAGGGTCAAGTTTTAGTTCCAAGTCAGGCTCTTTGTTTAAAATTAATAGGTTTAAAAACAGCACTTATTTTGTTCATTTTGTTCACAGGGACCGGAGATTCGTACTGGTTTCCTGAAGGATGGGAAACCCATCCAGCTCAAACTGGGTCAAGAAATCACCATATCTACTGACTATAGCTTAAAGGGTGATGAGAATATGATTTGCATGAGCTATAAAAAGTTGGCCGTGGATGTCAAACCTGGAATGGTAATACTTTGTGCAGATGGCACAATATCATTTACAGCATTATCCTGTGATACAAAAGCTGGTTTGGTTCGATGTCGCTGTGAGAATTCTGCAACTCTTGGTGAGAGAAAAAATGTTAATCTCCCAGGAGTTATAGTGGATCTTCCAACCTTGACAGAGAAGGACAAGGAAGATATATTGGCTTGGGGGGTTCCCAATAAAATTGATATGATTGCTTTATCTTTTGTTCGTAAAGGCTCAGACCTTGTGGAGGTTCGGAAGTTGCTTGGAGAGCATTCTAAGAACATCCTTCTCATGTCCAAGGTATGTTGATTACATTAAGACAGAAGAAAAAAATTTCTACCTGGTTTTATTGGCAGTCAGAACCAGGCATTTACGCTAGCATGTGTACTTTTCACTATTTTGCTTGGTATGAGTATGTATTGTTTGTTAGCCAAACCTTACTAGGAGATAGAATCCATGCGAGCAACTTGTAGAAAAGGTCATCATCTACATTTAAATTTTGAGCTAATGCCTACGAAATAATTGTTCTAAAATTAAACACTTGTCTTTGTTGCTTAGATGGTTGCTTTATGATGTTTTATTGTCATTTTATTTTTCCTTTGAAACTTTTTTGGTAGGTTGAAAATCAAGAAGGAGTGGCAAATTTCGATGATATTTTAGCAAATTCAGATGCATTTATGGTGGCACGCGGTGACCTTGGAATGGAAATCCCAATTGAAAAAATTTTCCTTGCTCAGAAAGTGATGATCTACAAGTGCAACATCCAAGGAAAACCAGTTGTCACTGCAACACAGATGTTGGAGTCCATGATCAAGTCCCCCCGACCAACTAGAGCAGAAGCCACTGATGTTGCCAATGCAGTTCTTGATGGTAGTGACTGTGTGATGCTGAGTGGTGAAACAGCAGCTGGAGCTTATCCAGAACTTGCTGTTCGGACCATGGCCAAAATATGCATAGAAGCTGAAAACACGCTTGATTATGGAGATGTCTTTAAAAGAACTATGGAACACTCACCTGTGCCCATGAGCCCATTGGAGAGTCTGGCCTCATCTGCTGTTAGAACTGCCAATTCAGTAAAAGCATCTCTTATACTGGTTTTAACCAGGGGAGGAAGTACTGCAAAACTGGTGGCTAAATACAGACCGGGCATACCCATTTTGTCCGTGGTTGTCCCAGAGATTCAGACTGATTCCTTTGATTGGTCATGCAGTGATGAAGCTCCTGCAAGGCATAGCCTTATATTCCGTGGGTTGGTGCCGGTTTTATATGCAGGATCTGCTAAAGCCTCAAATGCTGAGACAACAGAAGAAGCTTTGGATTTTTCCCTTCAACATGCCAAGGGGAAGGGACTATGCAGGACTGGGGATCCCGTGGTGGCTCTGCACCGGGTTGGAACTGCATCTGTTATCAAGATTATAACAGTGAAGTGATGACTGGGTACACTGACCTTTTGTTCTACTTTCATTTTTGGGGGGGGGGGATCTCATGAATATGGACGGAAAGGATGCTTTTAATAATGCTGGCTGGTTTCATTTTTTCCTTTCTTTTTCCTCGGACCTTTTCTTTTCTAGGACTGAAAGAAACTCGATTATTATTTATGCTGTTTTGTTGAGCTCATGGTCTGAAACTTGTATCCTCGAGCTACAATTTGGTTGCTAGAAGTTTTGATCTTATGGAACCCTGTTATTTATTTTGGCCATGGAACCAAATTGTTGTCATGTGATATTGTTTGCATGCGGAATGTCATGAAGTTTGACCTTCAAACATTGAGAGTATGGATCATTCATTCCTGTATGAGTTTATTTCAATCAGGCACACAAATCTTCATTTACTTGAAAACTACTCTCTTTCTGAACCACAAGAGGTGTACTGCCTTTTGGATGGAGATGCTAGCTCCCATACGTGCTAACAATTCTGAATTTCTTAGACATTCTTCAATTTATTTCGTGGTATTGAACTACAAGTTGGCTTCCATCTTGGCAAAATTTATCAAGAGACGCTGGTGTCTGAATACTTCAAGAGTGAGTAAACTGCCAAATCTGTCACGGGATCCGTGACCCGACGAGTGGAAGCTCCTTTCTAGAAATTGGAATTCGGAATAAATTAAAAACTCCATGGTCCGTACATATAGAGATTGCTATAATTCAAACAGAATATTGAACAAGAGGCAATTCACATGGGTTTAACGTATGCTAGCAGGAAAAAGAGGACGGGATCCAGCGTGTAATTGAAGTGGTGGACCATCTCCTTGTCTCGGCCAGATCTTTCCAGCCTGATAATCCACCCCTTTGATTTTTTCATCATGTTCCTGGCAAATCAACTCAGACAATGCTGAAAGCTTGAACTGATACATATTGTATTTAAAAACCTTCATCAAGTCACACCCCTTTTTATTTTAAAGCTCAAAAGAGGAATTGTTTTCTATTTCGTCAAGTTCAACATGATTGGGAAAACCAACACGCCTTGCAGCTTGTAGTTCATGTGACCAAGTCATGGCCTATTTTCAAAAAAGCTTTGGCTCCGTTTGGTTATTTATGCCTTTAGGACGCGGTGCTGCTGAAAAGGATCATATTGATGCTTTTGATACGAAAATGTCAAAAGCACCTGCACGGCTTTTTACACAAACAAAGACTATCTACAAAGAGCCCGTTGTATATCATATGGCTCCCTTCTTATTGATTACAACCATTTTCAAACAAGAAGAAAGAAACTCCACTAGAGCCATTAACAAATAACAGTGCACTTGAGCCATTCATTGACTGGGCTAAAGAAATCAATACCACTATGTCATTCAAGTTAGTCCATTCACTCACCGGGGAAAGAAAACCAACGCTGCTATTGAGCCATTCAAAATAGTTTTCGGAATAATTACACAAGTGAAACAGCAGAAAAATAAAGATTTTCATGAAGGCAAAAAATCTACAAAAACCAGAGAGATTGAAACACAATTTGTTCTTCCGAGATCCAACCTTCAGTAAGATGCTATGTACATAAGCAAAGGCTTCAAGTAACATGGAGAGCAAGAAGCTAATATGGCAACTTAAGAAAATATATTCAATTCTCATCTGTTTGAGAAGTGCTTCCAGGTGCATTCGCTGGAGAGGATGATGCTGCTGAGGATGGATGGTTTCCACCAGATTGCGAACCCGATGAAGATGAAAACAAGCTATTGAAAGGCCATGGAAAGGAAAAACTTCTCCCATTTCCACTTCTTTCTTCACTGTCTCCCTCTTCAACACTAATTCCATGACTAATATTACTTTCACTGTTAGTATTCTCAAACTCCCTCCGATCACTGCTATTTCTAGCTCTCTCAGAATCAAGCTTGGACTCATCAGCAGGCAACTGATGCCTGCAAACTGGACAGGAACTATGAAGCTCCAGCCATGGCAATATACAGCCACTATGAAACTTGTGCTTACATGGCATTTCCCTTGCCTTGGAGCCAATCTCAAAATCATCCAAGCACACTGAACACTGCAAAGGCTCCTTGATGATCACAGTAGGCAATGCTTCAACGGCTTCCTTTTGAGCTGGCAGAGTTCCATATCTATTGGGATCATTATCTGCCAAGTGCTGCAATAACAAATCCAAGCCAGGTCCAATGAAATAATCACCGAATGACCCAACTGGATTTTGATTCTGGTTTTCATCATTGTTTGAATCATAAGAACCCTGAACAATAATATTTTGATTAAAAGGATTGATCAAAATGACACGCTCTCTGTCCCTGTCCCGGTCCCTGTCCCTCTCCCCATCCCTATCTCCTTCTGAGTTCTCAGATTCTGATGCCAAAATTCCAGCACGAATTCCTTGAAGTAATTGCAGTATTGTAGCTGAACTTCTTCTGCTCCTCCTCCTCCTCCTTATGAATGATTCAATTTCATGCTCAAACTCAGTCTCTCCTCCAAGGTTTGCTTCACCATCATCATTGTCATCCTCACCTTCTTCATACTCCATCCTTCTAAGCCTTCTACGGCGACGAGAATTTCCCATCATGCCAAGCAAGATTGGAGCCCAAAGTGAGAGGGCACGATCAGATCCAAATTCAGAATCAGGAACCTGAGTATCCCCTGTGCTACTACTCATTTCTTCAATGAACCCACTTTGGCAAAAAGGGCATTTGATCTCAACTTCCATGACGGGATTCACCATTTGAGAGCACATATAGCACCAGTACCGTGCAGCCATTGCTTCCTCCATTTTTTTTTAATCTCCCTCCTTCACCAATAACCACAACCTTCTCTTAATGTCTCTGCCACAACCAAAGCAATACATCAAATACAAGTAAAGCTATGCACAAGCAAGCAACCAAATCAGTAGCCCATTTTCACAGGACAAATTAAATGAAAAAAAAAAATTTCTTTCAGGGACGCACAGATGTAATACAGAAACACCACCATATGACATTATTCATTCTTAGGATAAAGCTCATGGTTTAGCAAAACCAAAGCACAAATTTCAAGATCTACAAAACACTGGTAATAAAACTGATCTCTGCCAAATGAAAAGTTTGAAAGAACCCATTAAAAAATTTGAAATTAAAAGATAAAGGGTTCATCTTTGAAAACAAAATTGTTGGGACAAGATCCCCACAAAGCAAACAAGTCAAACAAAAAGGAGATTATTAAAGAGATCTCCTTACCAATGAAAAATCAAAGGAAAACTCAGAAATCTCCAACCAACCAAACAAGAAAAACACCAAAATCACACGTGGTCTGTATTCCTCCTCCTCCTCTTCAAGAAGAAATGATAGTTTGTTTTTTTTATGAGCAAAGCTTCTATGAGGGAAAAAAAATAAAATAAAAAAAGGCCGGTAAGAGGGAGGATTTATAAGAAGCCCGCAAATTTACGAGGCAGCACAAGGATCTGGAAAGATCGAGCAGGAAGAAGGAACACAAAATATTATGTACATAGTATTGACCCAACAACATAACGAACTTTCAAAACATGGAACTGGTCGACTTCGACACGCAAACACACAACACATTATATTACATTCATGTATGAATGAGAGAATCAAAGAAAGATTAGCGATTTGTACCCAAAATTAATTCTTTATTGTTGAATGGTAAAATTTGGTGAGGTGAAGAGAAGAATCAATCAATATATGTATTTCGTTTTGACTCTGAGGGGATGAGAGAAGAAAAAAATAAGAGTAAGGAGAAGGAGAAGGAGAAGAGCCACCTTAGATTGTCATTTGCCAATTTGTCATTGCCATTCTCCACAGACCAGGAGAGGACCAGACAATCTCAGTCATTTAATACGGCGCGGTTAATAGCACGATTCATCCTCTTGCTCTTCCAAGCTTATGGATTTGGTCCCTGTACTAATTCTTTTAATGAATTGAATCCTTCTAGCCTGATCCGGTCACATGGACTCAGTCTGATTTTTTATTTTATTTTATTTTATTTTAAAAAAAGAAGACGACTAAATAACTAATATTCAGTGGTGGTGATGACCTTTTCCTTAAGAAAATACATATGAGGTTAAATTGTTAAAATCATTTATACTTGGAATTTTTTTTTCCATTTACATAAATATTCGAGACAGTTTACGCATATCTCAACTAATTTTACAAGTTCTGAAATTAACAATCATATAAATCTCTAGTGACTATCATATTAGCAATCATAAATTTTTTTTTTTTTTTTAATTCCAAGCTCATTCCACCTGTACGCCTATTAGATGGTTATACTTCAACTTTTTATGTGAACGAAATGAACTTTCAGCCTTTTATCTTAAATTAAAATTTTAAAATCATATTACACACAGCATTTATTTGTTGGCATAAATTAACTCATTTTAAACACACGCACATGCGCGGACATATGCACTGTCTGTGATCGCTGAAGCCGAGAAAACATTTAAACCAAACTTCTAAATAGATTATCTCCAATCCTGAATGAGAGTTGACGAACCCTCAAATTGATTCCAACTCTGAGTAATGAATTTTTGTATAATGTTAATGAAAACTACGGTCTCCAAAAATTGAACACCTTGAGATGAGCTAACCGATAATAATCCAATAAGATGACGCTGCGAATTTGAACACCCAGATCCTCCTCGCCTATCCGAGTTCGCCTCATGCAAAACGGCACCCCTTACCTCGTGGTAGGCCTAAATCCTTGTCAGACCTTAGGACAACCCCAGTGCCAAATCCATACTCTCCCAGAAACTGCTTCTCAGGAAGCAAATCTGTCTTTGTGCCCCTCACAGAAGAAGCTCAATCTTGTGGTCTTTTGAACTTTGGGATTGGCACCTATCCTCTCGAGAAGAAATGGCTGGAATAACAAGCTGTACAGGTATCACCCCAGCATAAAAATAGCCGCATACCCCAGCTCAAGGGAATTCTTTGAATTTTGAAAAAAATTAGTATGGGGGAATGAATATGAAGCCATAATCTTCCCAAATCTGTATCGCGATTCAAACAGTTTGAGGCTTGCCTGTTGCACCCTCCTCCTGCAAAGGCTAAAACTAGTCAGAACCAACACAAAATAGCATACCAGTAGACTGTTATTTAACAATCCAAGCAGCACAGGATAAGGAATTGAAAACTGGTAGTTCAATCACGAAAACAACTACAAAGGCAAAGCCGACAACTTAAAAACCATCTTCAGCATAAGACCATGAGTTTTGAGTATTGGGATTGACCACTTCAGAGGATCATAACTGTATAATAACTTTCTTATGTGAAATGAGTTGACCCAACTCAGAAAATGTGTTGCATGAATGACCCGTAAGTAGTGTTAAGCTACAGTATTGCCTATATGACATAGAAAACCCATGAAGCTCTAATTAGTGCGGAAAAAATATTTATTCTTAACACTAGGGCACATGCAGCAGCACAGGCCCACAGCAAGCAAAGCCAGAGCATGAGTTGGCCTATCAAATATACATCATTGCTGTTTAGTAGTATAATAAAACTCTACAAATATCTCCATTTGACCACACCTAAACTTGCATCCATTATAAGCCATCCACCCAATCAACACTTCTGGTGAATAACATATTTGAATCATGTCACTGATGCAAGCAAAATATATACAGAAGGGACAAAATTAAGCAGAATATATAGGTGTGAAAGGGGTCAATGTTGAATCAGCCTAAACATCTGACAGTTAAATAAGGTACCCTGACTTCCCCCAGGCCCTCCCTTGGATTCTACCATCCAGCCGGGAATAGATCGAAGAGGACTATTGACTGGCTTAGACCAGATTTTTTTCCTACTCTAGAGAAGAAACAGGGGAAAATTTGTTGACAAAAGCCTAAACAAGTTTCTCAGAATGTGCAATATACTATAGTTATAAGAACTTGGAATACTAAATACTAAAAAACCTCACCTCCACAAGTCCATTGCGATAGCTAAATGTACATGTAAAATAAAAAAAAAATTACTTCCAAGAGCTCAAATATATATATAAAGCAATTAGAACCATAAATCAAGATGAAACTGACAATGAAATCAGAAAACTCTAGACTTCTGGTTGCTAAGGCAGATGTAGCCTAAATTCTTCTTTCCATAGACAATTTAAGAAGCAAGGCATTCTAAACAGGATTGCAGCCTAACAAACTAAAGGCAGTACACTCCAGCAGAGTATTGCATGACATTTCCCAGACACCAGATTACATTATGTTGTCATCCAGTTAAAAGTTCTGATGCAGATGCCCTCTTCGAAGAAATTTGATAGGATTCTATTAAATTTCTTGCCAAAATTACTACATAATCCTTACGGGCAGTAATTTGACTCTAAGTAAACATAATATAAGATGAACTTCCTCATACTTACATCTGCAGCTTGAAAAGCTCTGCGTATGGTCACCTTCACCTGAGAAGCTTCAGCACTAGAAGTAGATCCATTGTCACAAATGCCATAATTTTGATCCTATAATTAAATAAAAAAACCATGCAAATTCAGATACAATTTTTCATTCCTTACAATGTACAAGACAAAAGGACTATAAGAGTTGAAAAGAAAGAAAGAAAGAAAGAAAGAAAATGGATGTAAAAGCACAAAATTTCAAACAGTAAGAAATTCCAGGACTCTTTCTTTGAGGTGTTACAGTGGGGTTCGGTCATTGGAGTGGTCTAGCTATTTTTCTCATTATTTTTTTTTTCTTCACATAGCTCAGGCCCTGGATCCCTGCTTCCCTTTGGTCAATTTATCTGGAAAGAAAAGGAGTCCTCCCAGGTTAAGCTTTCAATTCACATGGTGGTTCTCAATATGGTTATGATGTCATAGAATGGCTTTGTCTCCAAATAAATATTTTATGTTACATAGCAGTGAGAGGATGCAAAATCATCTTTTTCTACATTGCCCTATATGCATTTCAATAGCCTCTATATGAAACACGCCCTTAGGAGCTTTTAGGAACCTGTGTGACTAGTGAACCCTATTCTTAAGTTCACCTTTCTATTCCCTTGAAGGATGCCTTCTCCATCACGCTGCGATCATTTATTCTCTTCCTCCTAATAACATATTCTTCTTTCGACTAAAAACAATCACACGTGGCAGTAAATACTTTTACATGTGCATTAGAGATGCAGTAGTTTTTGAACTCTATTTTTAATGCTTTCCTAAATTATTCACAACTATACTCAGCCAAGTCACTAATAAATTCAAGACAACATATTAACCCTTCCAAATTTGGATGGAATGGCTATCATAATGCAGAGAAAAGAATAAAAAAGTTACCCTCTCCCTTCCTTCCATCAATGCACTTGCATCCAAAAAAGTGGATTAAAAGAGCCACCGTTTCCTTCCTGCCTTATTCCTCCAGCAATTTCCTCCCTTCCACTTGAACCAAAATCAGGCATAAAATGTCTATGGGCAAGTCATTAAAGTCATAAAAAAGTATTATGCAAGATTAAAAGAAAAACATGACGAAAGAGAGCTTATATAGCAGTTGGAAGTGAAGATATCAAAGCCATCAATGGCAAGTTAAATAAGTAAAGAATGATATACGAATAAGGTATAGCTTACCCCACGGAGACATTTGTTGTCCTGTCCGTCTTCAAAGAGAGATGAGTAATAAGCTGGATCATAAATGGAACCCCCTGAAACAACCTCAGAATCCGAGCACTGTCTAGCTACAGCAGCAGGAGTTGTTGGACTGAGAAAACTACTTCTTAAATCGAAATCAGCTTCTTGAGGAGCCAAACTATCTATATAAGGAACGCCCAATCTGTAGATCTGAATCCATAACAATGAGGATGACAACCTCACTATAAAACCAATGATTTGCATTGCCAAAGTGAGTTTCACTGAAAAGACGAAGAACATCCCACGGTCGTCTGAGGAAATGTCCCTGCATACATAACGCACAAACAGATAATGCTTTCAATTAATACACATGTTACAAAAGGAATAATCTCCACCATGCAGTCCTTAATTAAGTATAATAATCCTAAAATAGAAAACCATAAAAAGAAAAAAGAAAAGAAAAGAAAAGAAAAGAAAATTAAGTAGATGTTGCACAGTTCCTTGTTAGATCGCCATTATTGTTGGGCAATCAGCCTCAAAGGAAGAAACGGATAGGGGGTTGATCCCCTTGAAGTAACTGAGAAGATAGTTATGAACAGGAATGCGCGCGCGCGTGTGTGTCAGCAACAGAGTACTAATTTGTAAGGGGGAAAAATGGAAAAGAAATGATGTAATGGCCAAGCTGCTTGTTTAAACACCAGGTGAAGTAAAACTAGAGTAGAATAGAAAAGTGAGGTGAGAAAGGAAAGGAGGTACCAGATGGGGCGAGAGAAGAGGATGAACCAGGCAATGTCGAGGAGAAGAGAGGAAAAAAGGAGGACAGCGTAGGTGCGTCCAAGGCGCTGACTGCTGCTCTCAATGGCAACGAGGGCGAACAAAGAGATAGCCAAATTAATGAGCAAGACGCCGTTGTACAAAGCTCCAAGGGATCCAATCAAGGAGCAACCAATCTACATACATAATAAATTAATCAGTAAATTGGGATTGAAATAAATAAGAAGAAGAAAGATTTAGAGGAGAGAAAATGATAATGAGTTGTTGTTTTATTTTTTTGTAAGTTATAATTATTGGAATAAGAAATACCTGAATGTAAATGAGAATTAGGGCCAAATGTTGGAGAGAGTCGTAATCGCGAAGCCAACTCTGAAACCAGTGTTTGAAGAGATGAGCGGCAGTACAACATCCGCCGCCGCCGCCGCCGCCGCTACAAAACAACATCTCTGTCTCGTCCTCTCATACAAAATAGAAAATGATTTGATAATAGATATCAAATTGATGAATCGCAACAAGAAGAAGAAGGGGAAGGAGAAAAGGCGCCTTAGCCTTAAGCTTCATGGGCATCTATCTATATTCTTCTTCCTTTGCTTTTTTTTTTTTTTTTTAAATTTCGTCTTCTTTTTCGCTTTTCCTTTTCTTGCTCTTCCTTTCTTTGGATCTATCTATCTATGCATGTATGTTACAGTTACTAACATCCCCTCCTGATCTTGCATAACAGCAAAACAAAGACAATAAATTGTTATTATAATTATAATCTTCACTCTTCAGGTTAGCTGTGTTGTGGCGGAATGGGCTTGGGTTGGGCTTTCTCCTATTATTGGGCTTCATGCTTTGTCAGTCGCTACTGACCCACCCACCCCATCCATCCATCGTCTCATTTTTACGAGTGCGACCGCGTCACAGAGGCTGGAGGATCGACAGAGAGAGAGCGCAGGCAGACAGCTTAAGGTTTGATCGAAAGAGAAAGAAGAGGGATGGGTGAGGAAGGAGATAATAGTAATAATAGTAGTAGCAGTAGTAGTAATAGTAGCAGCTGGGAAGTAATGGAGGATCTGCAGCGAACTGTCAAGGAATCTAAGGATTCTGCAATTCGCTCCGCTCTTTCCTTCCAACAATACTCTTCTTCCCATCTTCGCTCCTTTCAGGCAATTCCTTCTTTTATTTACAAACCATTATCATATATTCTAATCTACGTTTATCCTCCCTTTTCTTTTCTTTTTTTAACTACATTAATTAATTAATCACTTCCGATTATTCGTCTTCCTAAATAAAGAAAATAATTCCCATCATATGCTTAGTAGATTGATGATTGACATTGCTTTGCAGGACCATGTACCAGAAGCCATTTCAAAGTTCAACTCTTACGAAAATACTTTCTTCTCCAAAGTTAAAGGTTCCCTCTTCTTTTTTGTTCATAATGACACTTTATTTAGCACAACAAACACTATCTCTCTTAAATCAATATGCTTTCTACTTAATTTTGTTATTCTCAGAGGAGTTGCTCACTGCCAAGGACCACCCAGCTGCTGCCATTGGACTTACTCTCACTGCCGGACTCTTCCTCATGCGAGGTCTCCTCTTCTTTTCCACTCCTCTACCTATCCTACTCAATCTTGTTTCTCCTTTTTTTTCATAATAACTAGTAGGCAGAGTTTAATGTATGTCTTCCTTTCTTTTAGCTCTCTCTACCTTCTTTTAATACCTTTTAGAATCCTAAATATACTGTAACCTGAATCACATCCATTCCTTTTTTATTTTTCCATCTTCTTGCAGCCCCTCAAAATATTTTTACCAAAGAAAATGATGATCTTGTGTCTTTGTCCCATAATCTCCCACTACTATATAATATATAGATCATCCTATGTGCCAAAATCAGGCATGGTCCTAGTGGAAGCCATTTCACATCCTGGGCTTCATTCTATATTAGAAACTGCATAATCTAAGTGTTGATTTCACCCAACTCTTTGATAATAAAAAGATTTTTTTTTTTTTTTGGAAAAAAAAAAAGCTTATAGCAATTTATTCATTTAACTTAAGGAGACATATATATAGCTCATTCAAGACTGGTTCGTACACTTCAATTCAAACTATCCTATTACTGCCACAAAAATTATAGTGCTTGATTTTGCTTCCGCTTGATCATCCTTTACAATCATATAATATAAAGCATTTATTTTGTTCCCTACTGGCTACTGCACCATAATATGAGCTGACATTTGAGGAGTTTTGTGCAGGGCCAAGAAGGTTTTTGTTTCGGAATACATTGGGTCGGTTTCAAAGTGAGGAGGTATTTACCCCCTTCATTTTAACTTGGTTACCATGTAAAATAAAAACCCTGAGATCCTAGGTTATGTATTCCAATTAAAACTTGAAGGTTGCTTCTCATGTCTCGGATATGTTGTCATCTGTCTGTACATGTGCAGGCACAATTTCTAAGAGCAGAGAAGAATGTAAAAGAATTCAGCTTTTCTGTTGATTTAATGAAGAAGGAAAGCAGAAAACTGCTTGAAAGGGCATCTCTTGCTGAAAAAGAAATGAAAAATGGCCACACTGAGCTCCTGTAATGTGACTTTGTGATCTCTTATATGCTGCCATACTTTCATTAGTTATCTCAGGGTTGTTTATTCAATGCTTATATCTGTAGGGATACTGGGATTCAAATTCAGCGTCTTGCTAAATCAGTTTACAAGGTTGAAACCAAAACTGCAGGTCTGGATGCCAAAGACTTTCTCATTTTTCTTTGTTATGTCATAGAGTTGAGAACTTTGACCAGTCCTTGGGGCATTCTTTTCAGTTTTATAAGTGATGGGTTTGTGTTCGGTAATGAGATTTTTCCACTGAATTGTCATGGTGAAAGATAGGAAAAATCTCCTATGGTCATGACCTGTTGGCTGTCAGAGATTAGCTATATTTAAAATGATAGCAAGAAAACCTTGATTTTTCAAGTTGAAGCATGGGGCACTCATGACCTTCATGAGTTGCTTGTTATCCATCAAGCATCAACCAATTAGCGAAGATTAAGTCATCAAGTCCAATATTCATCCCATTTTAAAAAATTTCGTTATGTTTGATTCCAGTTTTTGTGATTTTGCATTAGATTTGATGGATGGACTACGAGAAATTCCTGGCAGGGATGCTTTGAAACTTCGAGCTGAGGCAAGTCTTGACAATTCTCATTTGATAATTCTATCTTTTGATGGTGTTTGTATGTTCACCTGATTGATAACCATGTTGAAGGTTCTCTATCTTATACTTGATTAGGTTGCTTCTATGACCTCCCTTTTGAAGCAGCAAAGGGCTGTACTTGACAAGCGGATCATGAAGATTTCAGAACTAGGAATTCCTGTTTGATAGCTTAGAATGATGCTGAGGTTGAAAATTCTCGACTCCTGGATTTTGCTTATTTCCCTCTTTTCCTTATGCTCCTGCTGTTCTCAAATTTTATAATGCAACATAATGTGTTTGTGATGTAATGTGTTTGTGATGTAGAAGAGAAGGTGGGCTTTGTATTCCAGCATTCAAACCCCCTTACTCCTGCTCACAACTTGAACAGCCACAAATCCAACTTATGGTTTTTTTTCGTTCTGCAATGTCAAATACCAAACATTTGTTTTACCTGGAGATTCTCAAATTCCATTTTATTTCCTGTTATTCAGTTCTCATATCTGCACATAATATGGTTAGTCATTCATTCATGGATTGACACATCTGCTGGTAAAATATTTAGTAAAATGATCAGGTATAAGACAATGCAGAACTCGGATATCTAACATAATGTGATGTAACCTGCTGTGAATCACAATTTACATTCAATTCCCGGAAATATTTTTTTCATTTTTGAGCAAAATTTTCTAAGCCTAGTATGAAAGCTCCGAACTCTATTTTCTCATCTGCGTGAATAATTCTGGAGGTTTTCCAGTTCCTCCCAGATTACCGCTGAAAGAAGAGAAACCACCAATTCCTTGTTGGCTGCCTCCTTCATTACCAGAAAAAGCTGAAAAACCACCAGCACCTTGTTGGCTCCCAAAAGCCCCAAATCCACTACCCGTGCAAATTTGCATTACAAATCAGCAAAGGCATCGAATGCATTAAACAAAAAATAAGGAAAATAGAATATTAGCCAATAATGCTACCTGTGGTAGCAAATCCACCTCCACCTGAAGCCGCACCACCAAATCCAACACCAGAAGCCACACTATCAAATCCACTACATGCAGCCGCACCAGCAAACCCTGCACCAGAAGATCCCAAAGCAGCAAGCCCACCACTTATAGAAGTAACACCAGCAAACCCGCCAGCAGTTGCAGCACTTGCAAAGCCACCTGTTGAACTACTAGTAGCAATGCCACCACCAAAATTACTGGTAGAACCAAAACCATTTCCAGGTAAACCAGCTCCAAACTGTCTCTACTGCCCAAAAGTGCCAAGAACTGATCCCAGTGCTTGTTGTCCTGGGCCAATCTGTGCTGGCTGGCCAAACTGGCTTTGAGCAGGAGCTTGAGCAACTGCGCCTGTAGCAAAGCCACCAGAGAATGCACCCATATCTGTTGGTGGAGACGGTTGTGAAGGCTGTGGAGATTGAAAGTTGAAAGATGCAGGTCGAAAAAGCCACCAGAGAATGCACCCATATCTTTTGGAAAGCTTGACTTTTTCCAGCAGGGGGTTGAGGCTCTGTTTTAAGCGATTCTGACACTGAAGGGGTAGGAGTGGGGTTAAAATTAGGTGCGGTTTTGCCCATAAGAGGCTGATTCTTCTTTTTTAAGGGACTCTGATGTCAAATGTGAAGGAGTTGGATGTCTAGAAGGTGGAGTTTTTTCCTAGAGGGGGCTGCAGCTCCTTAGAAGTCTCTGAGGTTAGAGATGGAGTATATGAGGGTAACACTGTCTTGGGGGCCTGAGAAGATAATGGACTGGAAGAAGGTAAAACAGGGGAGAAAGAAACTGATGACAGGGATGTTGAAGCTGTGCTTGATGGCATTGTGCCTGACGAGATCAGTGTAGATACTGATGATGGGATGTTTGCTGATATATTGATCATTGTAGATGAGGAAACTGAAAGCGATATTGAGACTGCTGGAGAAGATGAAGCTTTTTCACTAGGCTGACTTGTGCTAGTTGCAACATTGATATGAGGAACTTTTCCAGGTAGGGCGGGAGCAACAGGAGTAGCACCTACAGAAGAGCATGGAGGCTCATGATTTTTACTAGCAGATTTAAAAAATGAACCTTTGGTGTTTGCTGGTCCATGCTTCAAACTTTCAATTGCTGACTTTGCGAGCGCAGTACTGTAAGTGGAAACAAAAATCTCTTTTGGCTTCTTTGGAAACAACGATGTCTGTGTTGGTGACACTGTTGAGACAGCAGATTTTTTATTTAGGTTAGTTTCATTTTGCTGAATAGACTTGGTCTCATTGATCAAAACAGATTTGGGCTCCTCAATATGAGAAAACATACTCTTTGATTTATCAGCATTCATATTGTAAGTTTCCCTGGTATGTTTGTCTCCTGCTAGCAATACTAGCGATGAGGAAACCGATAAGGTCATTGCATTGTTACTTTGCAATGTAGGAGACCTCAATGCCAGAGGCTGTGATGGCAACAGAGGACCAGTTGCCCATTTAAATGCAGAAGGTGGTTTTATCTCGACTGCCTGTTTGGTGAATCCATACTGCAAGCCTGCTTAAACATGGAAAAAGCCATCATCAGTTGTTTTTTCTTCATATGCATATAGATAATAAGCAAACATGCCTGAAGTGCTCTTTCATCTAAACTTAGTAATAGCTCACCTTTGCTTTCAGATGGCTGCAAGAAAGATGATGGGAATGTCCGGTTTTCTTGGTGAACTGCTGATCTGTCCACCAAGCTAGAGCTAACATGTTGACTATCCTTCAACAAGGATGACCTATTCACACTTTTCTTCTGACTTTCTTGCAAAAGCACCCTTTTTACAGTAGTGTTTGTAGGCTCAAAACTAGCTCGGGTCATAATTAACATGCATGTTAGTGTTTCCAAAAAATCTATCAGCTCACAGGATGAGATGAGATACTTGGAAGTTAATTTAATAAAAGCATAACTCGAAGTTGTAAGAAAATAGTTAATAAAAGCATAATCAAGTTGTAAGAAAATAGTAACAGGAATTTGCGGTTATCTTTCAAGTTAAAAATGCTTCTGCTAATTTAGAGGCCCATATATTTTAGTAAAATCTTATGAACACTGAAACCGAACTGCACTACTGAATGGATTCTAAACTTGTCTATGAAGATTCAATCATCATTTATTTTTATCTTCAAGTTTTGTATTAAATCTTAGTGGTGTACGGCTTCATCTCCTGACTTGTTTACCTCAGTGAAGTAATTTGTTTGTTTTAAACATAAGAAGTTGCATCGTCAAAAAGTCTAGGGGAAAGAGAGCAAGTGAAATCCACAGCACAAGCAACAAAGCAGAATAATCTGAGCGAAGCTCTATTCATATTTCTAATTGAACAGTTTAGTAGATTAATTCCATGCCTGTTACAAGAATTTGGCTATCTGCAAAAGCAAACTAGCTTCAGTGAATTGAGTATCACTAGAGGACTAACTCAAGACAGCTAAATTTCAATTCCAACTAGTTGGGTTGGCAAGTAAATAACACTAGAGGGGCACTAGAGGGGAGAGCATCAAGATTGATAAAAGTGGCTTGAAAAACAATTAACTGATCCAGTGAGTCCCTCCTCCTCCTTGAAGTTTCTGAATCACAACTCTTCATAGCACTTGCTCGGTGTCTCCTAGACTTACCTTTGGTGGCAGTAGAACCAGGAGAAAGTAAAAGTTTCTTCAATGATGAGGTATCACTAACTTCCGTTGCATCTGGTGAGCTAAAAGAGGCGTCATAGGGAATCCCAATTGTTTCAAAAAGCTCCTTCTTTACTTCCTTTTGAGAGACTTTCAGAAAGTTGTTCAGCAGCTGCAAACTGTGAACTCATTGTGTTTTGTAAACTACGCAAGGACTGGAAGTGTCTACCTTTCTGGGTTAGGTAACAATACATTGGTGAAAAGCAACAAGCGATGGAGTGCATAGTACTAACCGTCATATACAAGCTAAACATCTAATGTCAACTATACCTTGAAGGCACTTGTCTACTCTGCAAAGCTATCCGATCTGAGTGAGATCCATCATTTCCACCAAAACTCCGAAGTTCAAGGGTATTGAAGTGTCTCTCCACTTGAATCAACTGATTGGTCAACTCCTGGAAAAGGGATTAAGGTTTAGCACTGTCAGGAGGGATAATCTCACAAGTAAACAGTAACTAACGACCAACCTGATTTAGTTTTAGTATACACCGCCGCTTCAACTCAAGTTCAGAACTCAACTTCTGGCGATTCCAGAGTTCCCAACTTTGGCGATCGGAAGCTTGCTTAACAATACCATCTAAATGTATTCTTCTAGCCAAAACTGAAAATCAGATGAACAATCAAATGGCAACTCAAAACAAGACACAAACCAAATATCAAAATTGGATGAGATTGTACCAGACCACTTTCATCATATTCCTGGAATAGTATTTCCTACCAGATTGTTGTAATTTATTGTTGTGTCATTGAAATGATATTTATATCAATATGACATGTACACTTCTGCATCTCAGTTACTGAAAGTTTCCATATTAAGACATTTTTCAAGTTCTTCAATTCAAGAAAATGAATATACTGCTAGTAATAACAAGACATTTCCAAAACTGAAGAATACCTTGCACAGTTTTATATAGAACATGTTGGATCTCTCCAAGCCGCTCATCCATCATGTTCTGCAATGAACATTAAGACATCAATGAAACACTTCAAGCAAACTACAAACATCATGACACACCTTATACAGCATACAGAAATGTGCTTGCTTACAGACATGCAGATCTGAATAGACTGTTACCATGGAAAATCATATTTCACATCCGAGTTAAAATGCCATAGTTTCGTAGATGGTCAGCTCCGAAGGGGCTCACTCAAAAGGTACCCCTACTACAACTTTCTTCTCTTATGATTCATAAAAAACAAGTTGTTTGAACTGTAGGAGGATAGTCCTGTAGGTGTTTAGCCTTCTTTATTTTGCTGTGATACTATTCCTATGAGATGAAAAGACCACAAAGCTTTCTCCCATCCCAATCTCGCTTTACAGTTACAAACTTGAAGGATTAAAGAGCCTGTTACTCTATTCTAAGAAGGGATAATTTTGGAGTGAATATAGCAACTAACAGAACAAGAAGTCAAAGCTACAGTTGATAATCATACATGATAGCTGAACCAAGAAATAACAATGAGCCATTACAATGAAATATCACCTTCAACATTCTGCAATTTTCAGAGAGAGTTCCCATGCCCTCCTCCAAAGCTTCAACTGAGCTTCTCAGAAATACAGTGCAGGCATCCCTGAAACCACCTGGTTCATCAATGCATTCCAGAAGCATATCCAATTCTTCGGCCATATCTTTAATCTGGAGCAGAAGATTTTCTAAAAGGACAATACAGGGCAAATACACTGCACTTGGGAAAACTAGAAACACCTCATCCCCATTCCCCAAAAGAAATAGATAAAGAAACAACCAAGATCCCAAAGGAAAAACTTGGACACACATAGACACAGTTATGTGGGCATACAAGTACATATGTGGTAACAAGCCAATCATGTAAAATGTAAACATATGAGAAACTTAGATATGCTGGCTTATAATGCTGGTACATGCTTGTGAGATTTACATAAGACTAAAGTTTTACTTGATTAACAGGATAGAAATTAAAATTTAAGAATCTCCATAGATTCTATCTTGCAATGCTGCCTCTCAGTTTTTGCTAGGCTATAGAGTTAGATTAGGATTTTGTCCATAGCATTCAGCATAAGGAAAAATATACATACACTACCAAATTGTTTTGATTAGTATGGCTCTGAACTCCTCAGGGATTAATTTTTGTAGTCATCTTTTAACAACTTGGGTCTATGGTTTGGAGACATTGCTGAGAAAAAATTATCGTGAGATGATAACAGTGAACTTTGAAATGCAGGTAATGCCTCAGTTTTACCTGGCACAATCAAACCTCTCTGTTCTGCATCAAGAGGTGGGCTACAGGTTGATTCACCAGCAGTATCCTTCACGAGAAAAGGTTTACCACCAAGGTCACCAGGAACATTTGCAGCACCAACATGAACATTAGTACTTCCCTTCTTTCTTTCTCTCTTTCTTTCTTGAGGATACGTCATTTTAATTCTTAAAACTATATAAATCACTCTCATCCCAACCTATATATTTTATCATTTTGGTCCGAAAACTCTTAATCAAGTCCTTCGATTAATCAACTCTTAATCAACTTTTCTATCACATTTTATTAAAAAAGATTCTTAAGTATTCATATGAGATGGAAAATATTAATATTAATCAACAAAAGGACCCCAATTGAGAGATGTGCAAAATATTTGGGACCTAATTGATAACCTTTATAGGATTGGGATGTAATTGAGAATAGGGACTAAGTTGAAGTTTTCCCTTCTTTCTTGAATCATTAATCCTCTATCTATGTTGCAATTCATGAAAACCCAGCTCTGGCATTTTTTAGTTTTACCCCTGGTGTTACCGCGTGCAGTTTTTTGTGGCGGAGGTCTTGCTGTAAATCTGCTGGCATGATCTTCAAGATTCAGCAAAAGCTGTGAAGCTTTTGCTTGTATAATGTTGCATTTACCAAGATATTGATTTCCGAATCCTCATCAGACTTTCGTGCACATTAATCACTCTTATCCCCTCAACCCAAGATTTGACACGATGGATGACACATGATGATATATCAGAAATTTGCAACCAGTATCAGTCCAAAACATTTTAAGCATTTCCTGGGGACAGAAATTGACAAGGTCGATACACCAGAGTACAGGCACTTACTGTTTGCAAGCTGCACTGCAAATCTCATGATCAGTTGGATTTGTAGTAATGGTCAATTTTACAAGAGACTAAGCCTTAAAGTAAACAAACCACGCTCCAATACTTATCTTCTTTTATAATTAATATCGAAGTTCAAGATACATAGGATGCTGTGTATGCATTAACAACAACTCCTAATTACAACTCACTCAATGCCTGAGCAGAAAAAAGATCGCCCTTGGACATCTCTTCATTTCCTCTCTTTATAGTAATTAACTCTGTTACAGGTCTGAAACCACACACATATATCCCTATTTCAAAAGGATTCCGTCTTTGGGCGGGTGAAAATCTTTTGTTCACCTCAGCCGAGCTTTCAACAAAAGAAGAAACTGTTAGGAAATTCCAGAAATCAACATGGCAGCCAACAGCCAGTTGTGTCCATACATAACAGAAACAAACACAACACCCCTTACACTTAGCTCAAGTTGCTATGCTAGAGGTTATCTAATTATGCATACCAGTAGATGCACTCTGCAGACCGAGGAGACCCCTTGATGTAGAGGTTGATTCTTCCTCCAGTAAAGCAAATTAAAGCCCAACAACGCCACGAAAGTCAGGCAAAAACTGATATGTATGGGGGCATTTTCAAAAGAACCCCGCCATGCATGTCACGTTTAAAACACCATATATACTAGTAACACTAAACAAGGACATACTATATAGTAACTAACAGGACAGGCAAAAGGTACTTAAAGGGAAGTTTAGTTAAAGGTAAAAGCTAGGGTTTAATTTGAATGCTTGAAATTGTGATTTTGGTTTGCTCTTATTAGATTAAGGTGTGGGATTGGGAAGTTAGAACTGCCTTCCGGTGTAGGTTTGGCCAAAAGCCCAGTTGGATGGAGCCACGTTGTTGGAAACCACCGTTCGTCCATCACTGGTTGTGACCTTGAAAGAGAGGGCTTGATTATTCAGATAGGTGTTGCTCTGCCAGTTCTGGCCCCAGTTCCTGGACATTGCCTGCCAATTGCTTTTAGTCCCTTTTATGGAGACCGCGACTACATCACCAGCTCCTCCCACATTTGTTATCAGCACCAGATTAAAGTAGGAGTGCCCATTAATCGTGAATCTGATGCCACCACTCTTTCTGCAAGCAACCCTGCGTATATATAGCCAAACGACAAACAAAGACAACAACTGATGTTAATTATAGCCTGTACAACCATATCAAAAGCATGGAAACAGATCATATGAATATTATCTGTTGAGTAAAATAGGGTGTAGACCTTCTGTACTGGACAGGCACTATTCCAGCTTTATACTGGGCGATCTTTTGGAAAACAGGCTGAGAAAGATCAAAGTGTTGCTGGGGAGGGTTACACCACCCTCCGTCATTATTAGGAAGAGCATTGTTTGGTGGGCAAAAATTAGTGGCTGTGACAGTAATGGACCCTCGTAAGCACCAAATATTGTCATTTACACACTTAATCTCATAGCAAGCTCCACAGCTCAAGCCATTGTTGAAGAGAGCGGTACTCAGTGCAGCTGTGTTTGTCCCATACCCCTGGCTATAGAGATTCCCATATCCACAAGCACCACCTGCAGAAGCAACCAATCATATACGATGAGAAAAGTTAAATAGCGGGGGCCAGATTTAAGAGCAAACAAGAAATTAAAATGTATTTTTTTTTTTTGGTTGAAGTATTTTATTATTTTTCCTTCTTAATTTCTTACCCATTGTTCCAGATGCATCACCTCCTCCATAGAATGTTGCATGGGCACCAGTCCACCCAGTGCCATAACCCTTGACAATCTTTAACATTGTAAGAAGAATCACTATGGTGTATCCAAGGCATTCCATTTTCCTTCCACAAAGGAAAACCAAGATAATGGTTAGTTAGAAATCAAGAAAACATTTTGAGACATAGCATTAATTGAGTTGACAATAAACAAGAGAGGTTAAAAGACAAATATTGGAGGGGGCCGGGACATAAATGATCAGAGTTTGGCCTTACAATGGCTTGATCAAGATTGAAACAGCAGCGGGCAGCGGGTAGCACGAGTGAGGAAACTATAGAGGATGTGATGGGAGGAAGTGAAGCAATTGAGTTGTTTATATAGACAAGAATGCAACTCGAGGAAGTGGATTGTTATAATATTGTATCAGTATATGGGCAAATTAATTAAGAATAAAAAATTGAAACTTGAGAGAAAAGTATGCTAACAGAAACTGAAAACTGTTGCATATTAAAAAGATTTCTTTTTCTTTTTCAATGTCCTCTTCCTTCTAGGCTTGCCTAGTGGTGCAATCAATGAGCTTTTTGACCTCCATTCTTTCAAAACCAAGATACCTTGGGAATACTCTTAAAGAGTGGTCTCGACTCCAAGTGTATGCAGTAAGATATCTCAGGCAGAATGTGTGAACTTCAACTTGCCCTGCCTGCAGCATTTTAAATTTAAACAGCTTTGAGACTATACTTGAGACAATAACATCACTCCAAACGTTAACTTGTACCAGAAACTCCTGCGTGTTGAAATTAATCGAATCCAAGCAAAGTAAAGAGAGATTGTGATTATATGGCAAATACAAAACAACAGAGAATTATCCTTCTTTAGAAATTGCCAAATCTCTTGACAGCAAAATTATTCCAGTTTGATCAGTTGTTTCGCTTTCGTTGCAGTATCGGTACGTAGCATATTCCAATCTGATCAGCCTACTAGCCTAAGAATACAAGTATCTAGTTAAGAACAAGAGATCTCAGGATAGAATTTAAAGTTTTGTGACATTAAATTTTAATTGACAATAAATTGTGGGGCACTTGTGATTAGTAATTAATTGTCAGCTTAATTTTACGTACTCTATATATACGTGACAGTGAATCGTTTAGTGATTATAGCTAGATTCTGGAATGAGATTCAATTTAGTCGAGGACCAAATTAAGACAACAAGAACCGGACAGCACTTAGTCTGACAGATGAGAGATTAAGTCTTAATTGTCCTATGCTATTCTTCTAAGATTCTGTCTCTAAGAGGAAGAGGCTGAAATTCCAAGCTTTCCCTTTCCCGTGATCTCCACCATTGTATCCATCTTAAAGCAAACTCGTGTCCTCTGCTTTTTGGAGCTGCTGTTAGTGACAGAATATTAGCACGAAAGCTGGTACGAGTAGCTCAACCCCTACTCTTCGTCATCAACTAACCATTTGTGCAAATTAAGGGTTGCTAATATTAGTCGTCGTATGTATTAATTTTCTCCTCCAACTAGACTAAGCACATGGGCAACGGGTGCTAGCTAAGGATAATTCTCTTTGACTTGTTAACTATCATCTTGAATTCTTGATTGATGGTTCTTGGAAGCTGTAAACAGAAAAATGAAAAAGAAATAGTTTTACTTTTGCCCTACTGTTGGGAAATCCACCACTGACTTTTGGCAGCATTTCTATGACAAAGAATCTGATGCGTGGTTTTTATATCCAAGGATATTAGTAGAAAAACTTGACCATCTAAATTTCAGGATCTTATTATATTATTTTGGATTACATGGAAGTGGTTTGCATGTGCAGGCAAACCTTAAAAAATTACTAGTAGTCTGATATCTTTTATCACTACCTAGCTCACAACTTTCGATCCTTTTTGTGACCTTTTCTTTATTTTTATTTTTTTCTTTGTTCTTCTCTTTGTTAAGCATTCTTAGCTGTAACCACATGTATAGGCTGTAATAAACTTTACACCTTGTGATCAGAACCAACCGAGGGCACGAATGAACATGATGATGATGATGATGATGATGCAGGATGGGAACTTATCCTTAAAGTGCATACATTTATATGTGTATAAATCTTGTTCGCGAAGCAGATAATGGAAAGCTTGGTTTCCATACCGTATGGATATATTTTAGTAGCCGTGAGAAAAATAATAAAGAGAAAGCTGTAAAGTGCGATGATATAATTAGGGGCTGATGCGCATGCTTAACTATCGGTAACTGATGATTAATTAGCTATTCATGTTTCCACGGTGATGCAGGTTGCTCTCTGCAGTCTTCTCAAGGAAATATATATATACACACACACATATGGATCGATCCGATGAAGAACATTGCACATGTTACATCTACGTACCTTCTCTTTATCTTTTAAACCAGCCCTTCGGAGCTCCTAAAAGAAGTAATGAAATTGATATCCTTGTAAAAATCCCACATGGATTGGAATCTCCTCATCAACTGCCATAACTTGTACGCAATCTTTAATCAAGCATAGCAGCATATATGCAGCTTCTTCCTTTATGTATGGTAAAGCGAGCAAAAGTTTCTTCTGTGTCAGGCAAGCCTCAGCTGCTATGTGGAGATTCATTATTCCACGCCGCGAAAGCTGAAGGAAAAAGATGTCATTAGCAATAAGCATGCGATTGCCATTAATTTTAGACATGTGCGAGGCTCATCATCTGATCATTAATTCTACTAAGTCAAAATAAAGGTCCTAGATTATACTTAACTAGTAGTAAATTATTCTTTGAAAAATATTAATTAGGAGATAAATATTGCTATGTACGTACGTAATTAATTAGAGTCAAAGACGGGTACATTTCTCCATTAATTTGCACAACGCTTGGGATACCTGGATCAATAAGGTTAAAAACAAGTATCTCAACATGGGACAGTACTTAACGTATATCACAATTCTTGGCACCCTACAGTCATCTGTGTATGTATGTGTGTGTATATATATATATATATATATATATATATATATATGTAGTTACCAGCAATGTTTACCCAAGTAGAAACCAACCGGCCATAAACAAACATTTACTGATGCTTGTTGTCATTAAAAATGCCGATAAATCCTGCGGGCAGCAGCAAACAAGCAGAATAGGCCAAAACTACAGCAGAAACCAAAGAAATTAATATTACAATTGTGTCTGTGAAGTTTGGAAGTCATATACTAGCTGTTAATTTACAGGTTTCTATATGAATTAGGTCACCTCAAGTTGGTTCTGAAGTGTTGACCAGTACTTACTAAAATAAGAGACCATATATAAATTAACCATCTAGGTGGTGGCCAGTGGTAAGAGCTTGGGACCAAGAGATTTGCTCCCTCTGTGGTCTCAGGTTCGAGCCCTGTGGTTGCTCATATGATGGCCACTAGAGGCTTACATGGTCGTTAACTTCAGGACCCGTGGGATTAGTCGAGGTGCGCGCAAGCTGGCCCGGACACCCACGTTAAACTAAAAAAAAAAAGACCATATATAAATTAACTTGATACACACATTAATCAAGTCTTGGCCAGATCGGACTTGCAGGATGCGTGAAGATTCAAGTACTACCTGTTTGGCATTAAAATGCCGACCAATCCTACTTGGTAAAAGAAGATAGCACTCTTTTATAATTTGACTACAGAGAACGAATGGATCGAATGAGTGTCAACAGTACAAGCCCCAGTACTTCAGCAGTTTAGCTACATGCACCTGCAGTAATGATATATAGTCGGGTCGGTAGAAGTATCGGGTTTAAAAATGAGTAGTTATGTATATGGTTTTCAGTTTTTTCATTTGTATCCGGCCTTAATTTGTAGCAGAACCAGATCACAATTCTTCACAATTACTACAATATTGTGGAACTAGGACGTGATGCATGTATGTTGTCAATCCATTTTTCTGATACAATTTGACAAGTTGAGTGAGCCTGAATAGAATTAATAGCTGCTACAAACTCGTTTCACCCCTATCAATTTAGAGTTGGTCAGAGACGACAGGTTTTACTGGATATGTATATAGCTAGGAAGAGGCTCTGTCTTTATACCTTACCTGGGGCATTTTTAATACCTGTTTCCTTACAACGCAACTCATTTCATACTGGATGACAATTCTTTTCTTCTCCTGTAACACGATATAAGAATTCCTAAAATGCTATTGGGAATTCCCAATTATGCTAATAGACTAATAAATCACTTGTGAAACTTGCAATTCAGATCGAGTGAGATTTCCGTTTCTGGCAACACTTGGTACAATGTGGCAGTGTTTCCACACGTAGGATTGATCAAAGGTAACAAAATGCAGCCACAGTTTGATGACTGTTCCCAGCTGGCTACAGATGGATTGATTAATTAGCATCTAACGATTTCGCCGGGTTGGCCAACCTCCTCCGTCGTTAGCAGGCTCTACTGCAACCGGTTTCGTCACACAATATCCAGGCTTTGAGCAGGAAGGCATAGATGATCTCCCTCTCTTGATTCCATCGAAAGCGCTCACATCTCCGGCCAGTCTTCTTTCTATTTCATGTCTTTCAGCTCTTCTCCTAAGATTTTGCCTCTTTATGATGGAAGCTAACGTCTCTTTATCTTCTCTGCTGTTGATTGGCACTGGCATTGCCTCGAGACCCATCAACTTTGCTACCACTCCTGGTTTGCACCATACCACTCTTTCCCCAGCCAAAGTTGGTGGCAAACTCAACTTCCTCTCAAACTTGGCACCAAGATTGTTTCTATTCATTCGTTCTCTCAGTCCATGATCACAGCAGACTGATTTCCTGCCAGCTGCTGCCTTACTAACAGAATCCAAGTTCCGGAAAGAAGACCGATACATGGCATCCTTTCCATCGAGAGAGAAGCGAGGATATTGACTCAATGCGTTCCTCGCAGACCGCAAGATATCAGAATTGTTAACACATGACATTCTACCAGCCCGCAAACCGACATCAACATAGTTGTTGAGCTTAGCTTTTCTTGCAAACTCCTCTTCTAACTCTAACTGCAATATCATCTGCTCCAGAGTTGGTGAGCCTTGTTGCGCTGTATCTGCATGATTCATGTGGGTGTAAGGAGAGGTGACAAAGCAATGGTGATCATCGGCGGTATAATTGGCCTTATTGTGTTGATCGAGTGTAGAAGTTGAGGCATCACCGTTACAAAAATTCCGAATCCCTCTCTTCATCTTGGCTCCTAGATAGTTCTTAAGGAGGAAGAATTAGGACAGATCTTTCATTGGCAAGAGTTGGGCAGTTAGCTATAGCTATAATTAATAGTACTGCCAGCATTTACATGCCGGCCAGGCTTGACAAGGAGAGGTGAGGTTTTGCCGAGTACCCAAGGAAAGATCATGACCGACAGGCTGTTGATGGGTGAACACTAAATTAAGAACGTGAATGCTGTGACAGGGAGCGGTGCGGCTTTGAGCCAAGGCCTTAATAGCAGTCACATGATACATGATACTGGAGGGAGGGAGGGAGGGAGGGAGGGAACATTGATCACAGGGTTCTTTCCCATTACCATACCTGCAAAACTGAAGGTCTTAACTCATGATTATTAAAAGTAGTGTGTAGTAATAATGTCTGGCCATGGTTTTGACGATCATCTTAATTAACTTGGATTGAAATATGGATCCTTCAGTGTTATGATTGTCATCTACTAGCTAGCTATACATTTTAAAGTGCAAATACGAGCTTGGGAATTATTCGAGCAATTAGCTACTATCTATCTGTACGATGAGGACCCGATCGATCAGCACCCAAGCTCCTAGCTAGCTCCTTATTAATTCAAGAGTACTGGTGGGCGGGCAGAAATGGCGATGCCAGTTGCACAGACAGTATATAAATAGCTAGCTAATTAGAGTCATCAATGGTAATTAAGCAAGCATATATACATACATACAAGCAGAAACCATTTTTAAGTGAATTGGGTGAAAATAAAAGGAGATGGTTGGCTGGCTGGCTGGCTAGTTACTGAGTCCATTAAATGGTGGTTAGAGTGTTCACAATATTTCAACGGTCTGGTGTGTGTGGAGTACAATCTCTCTCTCTCTCTCTTTTTTCTTCTTGTTCCCAACCAAACCAACCATGGGAGTCAGCTACGATGGGCTGGATCCATTGAGCAAACCGTAAATCTAACCAGTGCCACTACCTTTCTGGTCTGGGCTGGGCTGGGACAATACGAGAATCAAGTAGAAAAACATCATTCTGTTTTAGCCAGCAACAATATCATTAATGGGCCGAGCGGGGCCTTTTATAAGGATCAAAAGAGTTTTGTGGGCTTTATCAGGATGAGAATAATGGGCTTTACAGCCCATCACCCATGCCAATGGATCAAGTGAGTGGGCTTGTCTCTTTGTATACACGCCCCTTCCTTCGTCAAATCAATCCGTTTTATTGATTTTATTTTATTTGAGAAAATACAAACTAAAAAAGTTCTGGATCTCGATTGTGTGCGTGTGTAAGAGAGAGAGGATCAACTATTAATCTCGACGAATCAGAGGAGCTGTTTTTTAGTAATAAAAGGAAGAAAGAAGGGATTTTGATTTGCTCTACATCCATCCATCACTTTGATTCTCCTCTCCTCCCGTCTCTGGTTAGTTATATTTTTTTTTTGTTTTTTTTTGCTATGGTGTGTTCATTCATTTCAAATTTTCTACTATTATTGGTTTGATCTGTATCGCTTTTATATGAAATTGATTACAAATCTGCTGATTGTTTCTGTTGGATGGGTTTTTTATTTTTATTTTGAAAAGTTTAATATGTTTTAATGATTTTGCTGTTAAACGAAGAAGAAAGGATTTGTCGACAATGAGAATGGGAGCTGTTGCTGCGATATGGTGGTTAACGGTGGTTGCTGCTGCATCTCGCCTTTCATTCCTGCACGCCTCTTCTCCATCATCAACTACTGTCCCAGCTTTCCTCTGGTCTCCTCACCATCCTCATCATCAGTATGCATCTACTGTTCCTTACCTTTGCCTTTTGCTTTTCATTTTCCAATTCAAACCAATTACCTGTTTTTCTTGAAATTCTAGCATGATAAATTGGCACTGTCTCATCATCAATATCTGTATGCTATCCTATTTTACGTAGCAATACTGACCCAAATTATAAAACACCATTTTGATATCTCATTAGCTCTTTAAGTTAGGCATATGCTTCCCTTTTCAGTTTTTATATTTTTCCATGGTAAAGCTGTTGGATAATACAATCAATTCTATTGAAATTCATGTAGCAGTAAAAGATTTCCCGAAAAAGAAAAAAAAAGAAAGTGAAGATCAATTCATCCCTTAAACCTCAACTAAATGCTAATACAACTGCTTCTGCATATGGGATATGTTATATTTATCTGTTTGTTTGCCGTGCCACCTATTGGACTCAAAGTGCTACACCCTTGCTGCATATTCTTCTGTCAGTGGAATCTTTAAATATGTTAGATTCTGATCATGGGTTTTCAAACAACAGAATGAGTGAAGTAGTGAATTATCAGACCATTTCTTCAAAAGATCTTGCCAGGTCAGTTCTGTCTGAAGGAGGCTGGTCAAACTTACTGGTACTAAACTCTCCTTTATGCTGATAGCTTGTTGCAAATTTTTTTCAGTGTTATAAATTCCAAACACATTTTCTTCAAAAGAATCGTAAAGATATGAAATTCCTTGTTCACCTTTTGTTTCATTTTTTTTCCTTGTAGTGCTCAGAAAAGAAAGTTCAGCAGTCTGTGGATCTGGCGCTTGTATTTATTGGCAGGGGGGTAAGAACTTTTGGGGCTAATCATAGGTCAACTATGATGACACTGCATGAGTTCTATAACAATTTTTATTTCCGTAGGCCTGATCTAGTGAACATGCTGCAGGGGCTATTCTCTTATGTTGTTCGTATGCTAATTTTATTGTGGTATTATGCAACCAAACTAGGTTCTGGTTGCATGTTATCTGGTCTTTGTTGATAACTTTGCACTTTTGTAGTTTGATATTTCATTGGAAATGCAATATGTTGCGACTTTTTTGCTGTTTTTAAAGGCCCAGGCCATTAATTGCACACCTTTTGTTTTCTGCAGCTGCTTTCCACTGATGTTTCTGCAAACAAAAACACATATCCAGCTCTTGTGAACTTGCTCAAGGTAACCAAAGCTTCTCTAACTATTTAGGAATGGTTTCTTAATTGAAATCAACAGACCATGATTTGCATAAATTGCTGTAGTCCTGCCTGTTTGTGTTCTGATAGTCAGCATTTCTACTCTGAACAGGTTTCTTATACCGAGTCCAATTTTTCCATGGCATTTCCTTATGTTGCTGCTTCAGAGGAGGCAATGGAGAATTCATTGGTTTCTGGGTTTGCAGAAGCTTGTGGGCAGGATTTAGGAATCAGTAATGTTGCTTTTTCAGAGTCATGTTCTGTAGAGGGTGAAAACTTTCAAAAGCTTGCAAACTTGCACGCCATCAATGTAAATGAAATTGAAATGTTTGATGACTAGTTATGGAATTTTGGTGGTGTATGATAGACCTCTTACTTTCTTGACCATTAAAAACGTGCAGGACTATCTGGCTTCAAGGATGGAGAAGAGGCCTAGTGGCCATACTGACCTGGTTGTATTCTGTTATGGAGGCTCCAATTCAATGAAAGGACTTGACCAACCACAAAGTGAAAGTGTGTTGAGTTTTTTTATTGCTAGATGATATCAAAACTGTTTGTTCAAAGTTATGTCTTTGCCAGAGAAATGCTCAAACATATATATATATTAACTGGATATATGCAGGTGAAATTTTCTCTGAGCTCATCAGCTCTGTGGAGATGTTGGGGGGGAAATATTCCGTTCTCTATGTTTCAGATCCCTTCCGATCAATCCACCTTCCTTATCATCGAGAACTAGAAAGGTTTCTTGCTGAAAGTGCTGCAGGAAATGCATCACTGAATTCCACACACTGCGATGAAGTTTGCCAGATCAAATCATCACTTTTGGAAGGAGTTTTAGTTGTAAGTTTCCATGTTAGCCTTTCATCTGTATCCTTTATTCATGATAGTGCTTTTTTTCTTCCCCGTGTCTAAGTTGAATATAAAAACTTTTTGGTATATCATGTAGGCTGTGGTCATTGGTGATGACCTGATTTTTAATGGTAAACTTCTAGTAGTCATCAGGAGTGTTTTGATTTTCTCCATCTCATGTCCTTGAAGAAGAAAAAAGTTTTCTTTTATTAAGTGAATTATTGAGCAAATGCCCACAGGCACATGGTTCTCAAGTACCACACAAGGTGAGTACAAGAGCAATACCATCCTGGACTAGAAGAAATAATGGAGAAACAGAATAAAGTCTAAGCAGTGGGTTGGCCAATATAACTTAATTCTATGACATCTTGTCATCCCACTATAATACACCTGCAAGAAATGCCTCAAAGGAGAATTCTTTGATTATTCCCCAAACATTACCAGCTAAACTTCTCTATGACCATTTCTAAATCTATTCCCTATTTATTCCCTGTTGTGGCTCTATTAGTGGCAATAAAGTAGAGTTTGGAAGCTAAATCAAATCTTAGTTATCGATAATCCCTCATATCATAAAGTAGGCCCAAGACTAAGTGCTGATTTTAGAAGCCAAAAATCTTCTTTGAAATCTAACAAGATATTTGAGTTCCCTCTCTAGTCAATCTCCAGTGAGTTCATGGCATTTAGAGCTACCCTTGTAGTTTTAGCTTCTTCCATGAATTCATACATTCTTGATTCTCCCAAGCTTATTGTGGAGTTGATTCAGCATTATTGTAGAGGCGTCTTAGCTTAAAGGGGAGATTTCTTTCTCTTCCCCTTTTCCTTGTGTTATTTTTTTGTGAGTATCCAAGCAGTCCAAGTAAATTTTATAAACTTGGCAGCCCCTAATCTTATGCATGAATTTCTGCTGTTTGTCTATGCTGCTATGGTTCATTATACTCATTTTCTTGATATCCTTGTGCCCAGAGTTTCTCTGTATTCCATTATATCACCATGTTTCTGAAGTCCTGATATTGTGGTTGCTTGTAATGCACCAGGGGATTGTTTTGCTTATCATTTTGATATCAGGCCTTTGCTGTATGATGGGCATTGACACTCCAACAAGATTTGAGGCTCCCCAAGACTCTTAATTGGTTGCATGTGTACCACCAAGTACTTTTGTCTTGGGCATTTGTGAAAGAGATTAGTTTGGTTGTTATATAGTTGTCAATGAACGGAGATGCTGTCTTGTATTATTTAAACAAGTGTTATCTTATGATGGTAATAATGGAGCATTTTAGTGTTTTTGTTAACACACTGTATTATGTACCCTTTTGCTGTCTATGTGCCGTGTAGGGTCTATTCTTGATTTGAGGAGGTTTCATTAAGTGGTCTGTATATCCATTGAAAATCTAGCCGCTGCAATGATATGAACTTGTAGTGGAAATGACTTGAAAATGTTTGCTTATCAATATAAAGCTCTGTTATGATCACTATTGACCTCAGATTGGTGTCTCGTCTTAATGAATGATTCTGTCTTGTCTTCTTCGTGATCTATCTATTACAGCAAGTGATAGGAAATGATACCATTGGGTATTATTGTGGTTTTTCCTTGTTTGCTTGGATTCTATGTGCTTAAAGATTTCCCTAGCTTCCAGGAATTGATGATAATGAAACAATGGCCTTGGTACTTGTGTTAATTTGGCCATTTTTTTTATATAATTTATTGTTTAAACTCGTACTGTGTTTTTGGGCAAGCACATGAAAATATGGTGCAGCGCGGGATATGCTAGGAGTTCCAGTTCCAAAGCGTCTGTGTCTATTTGTTCTTGAGAGGATAGTTTGCTCGATAACAGGATGAATGATGATTACTAATAATTATTGGAATCAGCAATCTTGCTTCCGAGCAGTTTCTCTTATCAGGCGTGGCTGGCTTTTGTTCAAGTGTCTGTTTGTATTGCATTTCTAACTGCTCGTGTATGCTTTAAAAATTCATTATATTGTTTTTTTTCTATGATTTTAAAGTTAAAAATTTAAAAAAATTTTATTATGATGCATTATAAAATAAAAAACACTTAAGAAAAATACTTGCCTCTCTAATTAATACCATGAAGTCGTTGTCTTTCTGAAATCTTGATCTGCTTGCTAGCTAGCTATCGATTTGCCGGTTTCTCTCCTCTCTGAAACCCACACGTTAAGTTCAAATATCCGTCTGGTGCCCTAGCTAGGCATAAATAAATAGAGGTAGCTATAACTCTTAATTTAATGTCTCTTCATTTCTTTCACTATCAGCTTCTGGTTCTGCTGGCTGCATTCCCAACGTCCGCTTGCTTTGCTAACACAGACTGCCATTGTGAGTCGCGAGACCGACCCACCTTAATTTATACTTGACCACGTGTTTAGCTATATGGCAATTCTAAGATTAACGAGAGAAACTAATTAAGATTGTAATATATATATATATATATATATATATATATATATATATATATATATATTGCCGGAAGAAGGAAAAACGTGCAGGGGTTACTTCCCTCTGCCTGAGTTGTTGTTGATTGAGTGTTGTCTATATATGTTAAAAAATGCGAAGAGCCAACGCAGCAACACGCACGTCCTCAGGGCTTCCCTTGATGTTCGAGCCAGTCACCTCCATTTCCCAAGATTTAATTTACTTAATTTGCAGCCTTAAAAAAACTACTCCTTCAGCTTACAATACTAATATTGTTCGTACAAACATGCATGCAGCAGCAGTTCCCTCATTCTGATCACCTCTCGCAGTCGCATGTTTCCTCTACCACTCCCCCTCCTACCCCAATATCCCAACTAGCTACTAGCCTACGTCCTCCAATAAACCTCAACCCCCCACTGCCCCTAGCTAGTATACCTCATCAGGTTTTCCTTATACATTATAACATATTTGTTAATTTGTGTAATGTCATATATTCCTTCCTTCCGTCATATATATATATATATATATATATATATATATGCTGTAATTTGGAGACTGGAGTATATAGCTCTAAGGATATTTATATATATACACAACAACACCAAGTACGTAGGAGCACGTACATTCACTGCGTGTGTGTGTGTGTGTAAGGCAGGATTCTTCTTCTAGTGTATACCAACCTCTCCTCCTCTCGGTATATATACTGATTGTCCAATCCATTAGCACATTCTAGTCAGAATTAGCAAATTAAGCTCACGTATAGCTAGAGAGCTCTCTCCTCTTCCCTTCAAGCTAGCTTCTGATCTGATCCGATCCCTCGCCTCGACCGACCTCTTTCTATATATATTTCTCTTCAATGATTTCTAGTCAATTAATTATGAGCCAGTAATATATATATATATATATATATATATATATATATATATATATATATATATATAGAGATTATTAATTGCA
>Ga0307510_10000546_pt1 | contig 37678 bp, 49 predicted proteins | sample 12_EM_MG_FD_207224 | JGI IMG/M metagenome (GOLD analysis project Ga0307510, IMG submission 207224) | Populus trichocarpa ectomycorrhiza microbial communities from riparian zone in the Pacific Northwest, United States - 12_EM | ecosystem: Host-associated > Plants > Roots > Unclassified | place...
TGGCCATTTAATTTCTAATTGTTTGAGTATTCTTATTTAAAATATTGTGACATATAAGGAGATGTCAACTTATTGGCCATTAATTGGACCATAAGCTGACATGACTTATCCATTCCTGCCTGCCGTGCCACAAGTGCAGTCGCTATGGCTGCTGAAAACTACCAGGAACCTGCCCCATTATTCGACTCTTTACCTTACTATGACAACGATTTGGAGATACACCCAATTCTTAGAGAAAAGGTGCAGCATGAATTAGCCGTTGAGACACAGAAATGTCAACAGGAGGTGCTCCATCCACGCGTTCCACCTCCCGTCGAGTTATTTGTGGTCAGTCGATCAGTCACACAATCACAGTCGTCCCAAAGCTCTTAGCATGTTCTTCTCAGAAAAACCCACTTCTTGCCGCAGAGTTGGAGCGTGTAGGGGGGCGCCAACCGCTCGCCGCTATTGACACATCCCGATACCAATTAAATCTATCGTCTGCAACACCATCAAGCGACGAGGAGTGGAAGTCGGCTCTGGAGGGTGCATATGGGCAGTTGGAACATCAGCGTATCCGGTACTATCATTCCGCTCCTTGTCTGACCGTCTCCTGGCTCACGTTATCGCGCGCAAAGGCACAACAACCTGGCACTCCTTCAGCAATACGGAAGCAACGCATGGCGCGTACATAACTACCTACTGGAGGCAGATGTCAAGAAAGCGGAAAAGCTCTTGGAGGAGCTGAAGGAACAGACTACAAGTCTGAATCGAGAGAGGAAAAACGCGCAGGTAAAGTCATCCCTGAGGACAGATGGACGTTTGTGATGCTGAGCCGTTCAATAGACGGGTCTCGGGGACCAGTTAACATCGTTGGAGAGTCGGTGGACTGAGCTTATCTCCAGCATACTTCAGATAGAGTTGGCCAACGTGGCTTTGGAGGCAGAAGTGGCGCGTTTGAACAAGAGAGAGACAGAGCTGGCTGGTGCCCTATGATACTGTTTGTGTAGTAGAGTGGCCGATATATGGCTATATATGGGACCGAATTATTGCCGTGTCCGGCCGGGGAAAGACAGCAGAGACGAGAGCAGCATCACCTCGTCTCGTTTCGTCTCAACGCTACTTCAAGTTTCGCGTCGCTGGTCCGGCTCAAGGAGAACGTCATTCGTTCCCTTTACTCCCCCTCATCCGCGGTGTGTCCTTCTCAACTAACTCACTCCATGGTGCATAGTAACATGTCTCCCCCTCTCCGACTAACCAGGGCGCCACACCGTTCATCGACCAGCGGATCTTCTCAATTCTTCCAAAGTGGCGTCTAGAGACGCGCACATGGACTCCCTCGAACATCAAGCGCAAGACAGCGTAATGATAAATGGCGTGGCGGAGGCATCTACTAGCTCCCCCGCTAGCCCGCCGACGGTCTTAACCCCGGCGCTATCAGACCTTTCCAGGACCGCGGAACAAGGGAAAGATGGTGAGCCATTTGGCGTCGCTTCCAGTTGGCTTCGTCGGAACCCGTCAGTGAAACATTTTGCAACAGGTACTACCCCGCACATTGCCATCGGTGGCATACCTCTACCTTCCAAAAAATTCCAACCGGTCAACATCAGCAAGAAGTTCATGGAACAGAACAGCTCTACGCCCGGGGCTGGTCAAACACCTTCATCGTCGGCCTCTTCCAAGATCGCGAGTACAACAGGTCCGTTTTGTACAGTCCGTGTTCCTGGCCGATTTTGACCTTGCCAATGAACGATCCAGTCAAGTCCCCACCGCCCGCCATATCCCATTCTCGCCTTGTCGACGCCAAGCTTGCAAAGTTACCATCGTCTTCCACAGGCACCGCCCCAGGATGGACCCGTCCATCCTCAACTACGCCGTCCCTGACACCCTCGCCAGTGCCCGGTAGCGTGTCCTCTGTTCCACCTTCTGCGCCTGCGCCCGCCCCCCATGGACCACCACTATTCCCCCACGCTGGAAAGGTCATTCAGCCTCAACACCGTGGGCCCATCCAGTCCCCTAGGATCAAGCCTGAATCTATGAATGGTTCGAGCAAACCCGCCTGGAGGAATGTCAAACCGAGCGAGAGCATGGTCACTGGGATTGGGGTGCAGAGCGAGTTTCCGACCGCCGCAGAGGTTGCTCAGGGTGCGTTTCGTGTTCCTCTGTAGGTGATTTCTGTCCTCATTCCCATACGTTCCCAGGCCGCCTGAACGGCGTGCAAGAGCAAAAACAATCAACCCACACCGCTGCGACCCCAAGTTCGTCCACAGAGGCTGATACTTTTCGCGGAGTCCATCTGAATCCTAATGCTCACCACTGGGATGAGGTTCGCTCGTCTTTTGATTGACCGGACATCAGTGCGATTGATATTTTGTAGATGGAGGAAGACAATGACGACTTCCTTGGTGGTGTCATTGAATTTGGAGATGGTCGTCAATACCAAATCCAGCCAGTTGACGTGCCTCCGACCACGCAGGATTCATCCCCCACTTCAGTTCCCGCTCCTGAAATGTCAAGTCCAGGTCCTCAATCCCCTTCAGTAGTGGCAGGAGTCAATAAGGAAGACCGGTTTTCAGACGACATCGATCGGAGCTGGCCGCGTTCTGCTGGACTTTCATCGAACATACGCCCACGAGTAGGCCCACCAGCTGGCGCGTCAACTTCCTCCAGCCCGTCGCTGTCCCCACAGGAGTCATCGCGTGTGCTTTTCAACTGGTCAAGCAATAATCGGGTTCCCCCTCCTAGTGAGTCAGTATATTTTGTAGCTGGAAGGCAGCTCAGCCTCGACTGGTCGAACAGGTAGAGATGCACCGTTACACAATAATGTACAGCTGTTGCAGAAGCAAGGGCTTGACAGGTCGCGAGAGGTTAGACGGGACACAACCTCTTCACAAGGGACTGAGGACCGGCGCTGGGAAAGAGGAAGGCGCCCCTCCAATGCAACTACCACCCATTCGGCGATATCTGGTGGTCGAGATTCATCTCGGGAAAGCTTGCGACAGTTACCTCCCCATTTAACCTCCGCTCCTAAATCACTACCGCCGCTGTACACGCAACAACTACCGCACGCGCATCCACCTTCTAGTCGGCAGAGTTCGACTAGAGAGCCATGGCGTCCGGAACGCTCCTCCGAACAGTCTGCTGTGATTGCCTCTCCATCGGACCTCAGTTCTCATTTTGCGTCTCCCACTACACCCAGTGTCGTAGCACTGTCTCCCCAGGCACTCACCACCGCCCCTGCCGACATCGAGTTAGCGCGAAAAGCGGCCATGCACTCAGCAGCTGAGCGTGCAAAGGTCCGACGACAACGTGAGGAGGAAGAGCGGGAAAGGGAACGGGAACGGGCGCGGAAGAAAGCTGCCGAGTTGGAGGAGAAGATGAAACCGACTACGAAGGAAGAGACCCAGGAGTACCCTACCAGTCAGGTTCGGTTTTTGTTAAGCGTTGGTGAGTGATCGTAACTGACCGATTAAATATTGCAGGAGACACAGCCAGAACCAGCCTCTCCCCAAAATTCCACGGTTGTGCCGGATCAACCCGTCAGCCGTTCACCATCATTAAAACACGCATCACGAGGACCTGAAAATGAACCGACCCCGCTGATAACTAGCTTCAGACCTCAGCGAGGCCCTCCGTCAGCGTCAGCTAACCAACCACCTTCAGCCAGCAGCACAATGATGTCATGGAGAAGCAACGCGGCTCCGCTACTGCCAGTGTCTCCGCGGCGTCCTTCCCATTCGCCTGTCACGCCTCACGTTGCCTTTCCGTCCGCTTCTCAGGTTCTTGACGTGCAATTGCTTAACCCCAGCAATGATGAGAGTCTAGAAGAAGTCGAATTTAATGATCTTGGAAAGTTCGTCGGCACGGAGCCTGGCCCCGAGGAAACTGTGGTATCTCCCATTCAACAGGGAGATATTCCAACCGATGACCACCCTCGTACTAGAAGCGATCTTGAGCCTCCTTGGAGGCGCAAGGTATCTACCGCGTCCGTGGAGGAACAGCCATCTGTCGTCGCAAATCCTTTGCCGGAGGTTGCATCAGAATCACCAGCCAGCAGGGAAGTAGACACATGCCCTGTGTCTCCTTCCGTACCCACCACGTCAATATGTGCGGGCTCTCCAACCAAGTCCCTAGCCGGATGTTCCTTGCCTAGCCAAACTTTGGTTGTTCCATCTTTGCTACCCTCTCAGAGGTCACCTCGAACAACGTCCTATCGGGAAGAACTGAGATCCACATTTGATGATACCATGTCAAGAATCAAAGGAGCGATGCAAACCAAACATCATCGGAACACAATGGGAACTGAACATCACCACAACCGTGCAACGGCGAGTAGTACCTCACACCCTACGGAGCAGCCAAGGTTCGGTAGGGGTATTCCCCCAAGTCAACGATCCCGTGCTCCACGTGTTTCTGAACCTGACGAACCATTTACCACCATGACTGAGTTGGACAATGACTTGCAAAAAGGTCAACCAAGTCGTGTAAAGTTACCTTCTTCTCCACGTGCTCTCGGACCCCTGTCAAAGAGAGAGCTCACCAACCTAAAGAGGTCAATACCACCGCTACGGTGGGATGTACTTTCTTGGGACCCTCCGGTCGAGGGTATGTCGATTAGGGACTACTCAGTCAACGGTGTGCTCTTCCGCGAGCCATCATCAAGTGATGCGCCTTTCCCGGTCAAGCTCCCACGTCCTGGGTCACATCTCATCAGACGAAATTCGCCAAACACCCCCAAAGTACATCTCCCTGCTAAACCCCTTGTGAACAAAGCTGCGGTAGGTACTGGCGCTTTTGGCCGCCCTCGCGTGGCCGACGAGTCGGCGAGTTGGCGGAGGACACTGCCTTCAATTCCCGATCAGGCTGAATCCACAGCCAGTAGCGAGGGACTGGTTACCCGTAGTGGGTCGTCCCCACCCGACACCGACAAGGCCAGTGATGTCACACCCAGCGTTGAGACGGAGACCATACAACCAGCGCAAGGGCCAACAAAGTCCAGGGCAGAGCCCAAGATGCCCGCGGGCGCCGGCGTAGCGTTCTATCGCGAATCGACCTCGTGCCCATCAGTGAGTTTCACGGTCTCTAGCGAATTGGAGGACGCCAGACAACCCGAAACGCCCGTAATGCCTCCCTCGACCGAGGAACTTGTGCCCTTGTTGTCCCAACCCGTGGGTGAATCCAAAGATATCGACGGTTCTAGTACGCTACTCGCAGCACGTGAAAAGGCAGAGAGTAAAAGTTCGGATGGTTCGGTAAGTTACGAGTACTTTCTGTGGTGACGTTCGATTGACTGTAGTCAATGGTCAGTCCGATACCCCTTTGACACCGCCGAGTTCGACAAGCTGGACGAAAGGCCTCATCAAGGACTCACCTATACGACAGCCGGACCCCGAACAGCTCAAGTTATTATGGTCACAGACGTCTGAGAAGGCTGACGTACCCGGTGTAAATTCCCTTGAGGGAATCGCGGACGACTTGCCATCTGTACCGTTCATATTACAAGAGGTCAAGTCTGAGGACGGCGAGACGCCACCACCTACGAGTTCGAACGGTCCTGGGCCCTCACGAATGTCGCTGCACGACGTCACGCGGGCGTTTCAACAAGTACCGCCTCCACCAGCTGGCTCCATCACCGGCAAGGCATCTCCTCAATCCTCTGTAGTCCAGCCTGCCCTCTCGGGATCAACTCGGCATCCATCATTCCCTCCTCCGCACGCGCAACCGGTGCATTCCGCCGCTGTCGGTGGCCCAGCGTATCCGTACCACTCGCCGATGCTGAGCCACTCGCCAGCGCCGACGCTGATGTACCCACATCCTATGACGCCCAACTCGATCATGGGTGGCCCATCGGCGCAATATCCTCAACCGATGTGGATCCCGATGCCTCCTCCTGGCGGTCAAACGCCAGGGGGCCCGGTGCGCCAGCTACACTCACCATACCCTGCGCACGCCTCGTACATACCATACCCATCTCCCGGGGCGTACGCGGCATCACAACCTGGGCCACTGCCACCACCTGGGCCGCCGCCACCGAATGGCACGCAGAATCGATCACGGCCGGGTGCCCCCACCGGGCTGAGTCCCAACATGTCGCACTCCAGATCGCCGGCCACCGTGCCCATGTATCATCATCAGGGCAGCCCTGTTCTCGTGCACCCGCAAGCCATCATGCACGTACAACCGTCGTACCCTGGGGCGATGCCACCTGGGGGACGCGGTGTGCCCATGCAAGCGTCTCATCCTCCTCATCCGACACCGGGTCCACACGGCGGCGGATACACCCCTACAACTCATGCACCTTACGTGCGTCCACCGTGGTGACGATGATGGTGGTGGCTACTCCCGTTCAGTTCGGATTGTTTTTATTAATTAGAACGCAGAGCCCATTTCCCAAAAGTTTTGTTCAGTTATGTTTCTGATACAGTAAGTACGCACTGAGCGGTTCGGCCACTTTGATATTCTTCTCTCAATGTCTCTGTGTTTTACCTCGCTTTGTATCCATTTCTCGACACGTTATTCCTTTTCTTTTTTCTCTTTTCTTCGTACATTGTTCACATATTGCTTCCCGCACACCGATAGGTCTGACATACAACTCTATTGTGAGATATCCCACGCGATTAAGGGGTCCTAAGTGATGGAACAACAAAAACGATTCTAAGCAGAGGCGAGCTGCACGGCTCGTTGTGCAGCATCGTCTAAGCCATCGAAAGCGATGATTTTCAAACCTGACTGGCGGATCATCCTGAAACTGGTGTCAGCGCGAGGATCCTTCTCGATCGAACGAAAATGAAACGTTTACTCTTTCGCTTCGGCTTCTTTGGTGCCTTTGAGACGGACGACCAAGGGAATCGTCAAGGAGAGTTCTTTGGTTGCCTTGATGACGCCTTCGGCGATGTAGTCACAGCGCATGATGCCGCCAAAGATGTTAATAAATATGCTCTTCACTTTGGGATCCGCGAGAAGGATCTCGAATGCCTTCTTGACGGTCTCGGGCGTGGCACCTCTGATAACCAAAAAAAGGTGTGAATGCTACCTAGAACGGAAATAAAGGACCGCATACCCTCCGACGTCCAAGAAGTTGGCGGGCTGACCGCCGTGTAGCGAGAGGACATCCATCGTGGCCATGGCCAAGCCGGCGCCGTTGACGAGGCAGCCAATGTTGCCATCGAGCTTGATAAAGTTCAGGTTGGCCTTTTGCGCCTCAACCTCGGAAGGTTCCTCCTGTGAGATATCACGGAGGTCGAAAACTTCTTTCTGGCGGAATTCGGCGTTATCGTCAAAGCCAAACTTGGCATCCATACTGCATCGAATAAAAACACGTCAGATATTGAAACAAATGAGGGCGGAGGCCTTCTACAGACCAGAGAACGGCGCCGTCGGTGGTCTCGGCGAGAGGGTTGATCTCGATCTGTGTTGCGTCCCTTTCCTTGAAGATTCTGTACAGGTTAATGAAAATGTCCGCTGCCTCGTTGGTCGCCTTTTCCGAAGAAAACCCAAGCTTCTTGGCAACATCAACAGCAGTTTCTTTTGTCAGGCCCGTTGATAACGGTATGCGCGTCGTGATGATCGCGTTCGGATCCTTCGCGGCGACCTCTTCGATGTTCATCCCGCCTTGGTTCGACGCGACGAGGACGACACCCTCCGAGGCACGATCGTTGAGGACGGCAACGTAGTACTCGTGCGAAGGCTGGCGAAGCTCAGCTAGCATGACCTATCCGCAACACCCGACTGCTCAGTTACGCCGTGCTCGTAAAGCATTTGGGGGACATTATCCTTACGGCGTTGCATATGCGGCCACCAGCACCAGTCTGTTTGGTGATGAGACTCGAGCCAATCATCTGACCAGCCAACTTCTCCGCTTCTTCGGCACTGTCGCAGAGGTGAGCAACTTGAGTTCGACGCGTCAAAGTTGGTAACCAGACCTACGTCTTGACGACGTGTACTCCGCCTTGAAGACCATTGGAGAATTTCCCCTTTCCTCGGCCACCTGCGAGAACCTGCGCCTTGATTACTGCGCCCTTCTGGCCTGCAATATATGTCAGCTGCTGCATTGACGGACGCAGCGCGTACAAAAAAGGTGCAGACGGACCAGAAACCTTGTTGAAAGCCTCGACGGCTTCCTTGGGTGTTTTCGCGGCCACGCCCATCGGAGTTGGAACCCCGTACTGATATGCGCAGAGTGAGAGGCGAACGATGAGGGCAGCGGAGGAGGAAGCGAGCGCATACAGAATTGAGAAGATTCACGGACTGGTATTCATGGATGGAAAGGAAGCGCCTCTGACCCGCAGATGCGGCCTACGAAAAAAGCGTCGTGTCGGCTGAGAAGAGCTCGTGCGGAAAGCTAGATGAGGGCTTACTCGGGCAAAAGAACCTGCTTTTCTGAGTGAGGCGAGCATAAGTGAATGAACAAGTTGGCGGCAGAACTCGGGCAGTGACGGGAGACAACCAAAGCCGGAAAAAGTACGGGGCACAATGAGCTTAGTCAGCCACCACCAAGTGTACTTCGTCGGCTTTTTTTGGCGCTGCTGCAGACAATCAGAACGACGACGACGGTCGGTGGTGTTATCTCGCACCCTTTCCTGTCTCTCACTCCCCCAAAAATTTTCACTTTGGGGTACGATAGTTCTGTGAGATTATCATATCTCGCTTTGAGTGAGGGCAGTTTGTTCTCATTTAGTGGGCTGTCCATAATTATGCGGAGAGACAGACGAAACTTGCCACTTGCCAATAGCTAAATAAAACCGGAAGATCCGAAACGTTGTATCATTGTTACAGTACTAGTGCGTGTTGCGAGTCGGAGTCTTTTCTTTGAAACACCACGTTCCTTTGCCATGCGACTTGCTGCAACTTTTCAGGCAGACGGACGTCACAAAGTCTGGCCTCGCTCCACCCTTATTTAAACAGTGTATTAATACCCCGAGCACGGTAAGTAGATCTCCTGTATTTCGGTCTCCGTCCCCAAGCATGGAGTCCGCCACCATCGAGCGCTCATCCTCCGGTCATTCGCCTCTCGTTCAACCTGAACAGAACGGCTCTCATCCCTCGGAAGATCAGATGACGAATCTGGAACAGCTCATCGACGTCGGTACCACGATACTGAACCAGGCACTGGATCTTTTGAACAAATCCCTCACATCCGATGAGCAGCTCACCGTTCATTCTCAATATATGCCTGGTTCGACCATCGGTATGACCTTCAACGCCTCCCTCTTGGGACAGTCCGCAACCGCTCACGCTCACGCTCAGGCAAACATCTTCGCCACGCCCGGGACCACTTTACTCTCCTCATTGAATGCGTGACTCGTCCACCACCATATGTTCTCTCCTATGATGTACGGTCCAGAAATACCCCTATGGAGAGCAGCCGTGAGGCCGCACGAATCGCCATCGAAAACACCGTAGCACAATTGAAGGAGATCGTACCTGGCATCCCTCTAGACGCACCGATAACCTTGCACGCCATCACGCCGTACTCGCAGACTATGCAGACTACATTCGGCAGAGAGGTAATACAGTGCAAACGCTACTCATCCAGCTTCGTTGATCGTCTGACGCCATTGACTTTGCAGCTGTGGTTTGCCGGTTTACATGCTGTTCATCACTGGTCCATGGTATGCACGTCTCAGGTTCTACACTCATATCATATCTCGTGCTGATCTCTAACGCTGAAAGATCCGCGTTATTTCAGGAGAACAGGTTCGTTGACCGTTGACCCGATTGTCAGCCTGTTGTATTGCTAAACCTTGTCGTCTTTAGGGGATACAACTCGAAAAGTCGTTTGGGTTCGCACCATCAACATTAGTACACCAGGGCACGGAAGCGAGCTTGGGCAAGGCAAAGATATAATCCATTTGTAATGTTACTCGTTGTTTACTCTCAAACATCGAGTTTCACTTTGGTCAATCAATCGACACGAGGAGTTCCAGGGCAGTTGAATGTTGCGTGACGTCAGCCACTCTCAGCGTGGCAGAAAGTAGGTTTATTTGCAGCTTCGTGGATGTTAGTATCAAGCCAGGGTCGAAGACGAATTAAATCAGATGACCTGACAACTGATAATCCAGTCTATCTCAAAGCGTAGTTGGCCGTATTTATCACATTCATCACGGATCATCATACATCATACTCTATTTGTGGTCGTCGAAGCGGAAGCATCCCCAGGAGTTGTCAGCTGACTAGGGCACCCATTGGAAATAGTATGGGCTACTTCACACGCCCCCCTCGGATACCCGATATCAGAGGGGACACTAGCGTGCAATGCGAGACAGACCACGGGGAATGATTCGATGGACGCGGCCAGAAGGGTAGGCAATAGAGTAGGAATCAAAGCAAACAATTGCAAGGACACGTGGTGGTCGTGGTAGTTCGCGTGTGTCAGAGATGTCCAAAGACAGCATCACCGTGTTGATTGTGGTGTTTGGAATGTGCAGATGAAGAGGACAGTATATGATTATGTCACGTAGTAGTAAAGCGATTGACGCTCGTATCTGGCGGAAACAGACCCTCGGCTCTCGCCGAACAACATACAACCCCGGGCCATCCTGTTCTCCAAACCCTCATAATTCATTTCCCATGCCAGGAGAATTGTTCGAGATCGAAGGCGAAAAGAAGAAACGCGTGGTATGATCCGACCTTTTTTTTTTATCCCTCCTTCCGGAATCCGCTCTCTCACCCACTTTCCCCACACACGCAGTGTTATTTCTTCGACTCTGACGTTGGGGGATTTCACTATGGCCCCGGACATCCGTATGTCCCCCCGCTCCTGATGACCGCGACATTATCCTGAAGCACGTGCTCGTTTCTGTTACGGGGGTTTAGCATGAAGCCCACTCGGATTCGCATGTGCCATTCTCTAGTTATGAACTACGGGCTGTACAAGAGGATGGAGATATTCGTAAGTGAGCGAGGCAGCGCGTTGTTCCTGCCGCTGCTGCCGTGGCGCATGGCTTCTGACTGATTGGTGGTGGTTGGATTTTTCTTGTTTTTAGCGCGCTAAGCCCGCGACGAAGCGCGAAATGACACAATTTCATTCTGATGATTACATTGAATTCCTCAGCAAAATCACGCCGAGTAACATGGGGAATTTCGTCAAGGAGCAACACAAATGTCAGTTGGTTCTGCCTCTATGATCCGATAGTTTCCGTGTTATCTATCTATGAACTGACGTTGTGTAGGTAATGTTGGTGACGACTGTCCAGTGTTCGATGGCTTGTTTGACTATTGTGCAATATCCGCTGGAGGATCGATGGGTCAGCTTTAGTCACCATGCCGTACTCACGTATTCTCACTCTCCACTCCACTAGAGGGAGCTGCCAGGCTCAGCAGAGACAAATGTGACATCGCTGTAAACTGGGCAGGTGGTCTACATCACGCGAAAAAGAGCGAGGCGAGCGGCTTCTGCTATGTGAATGACATCGTCCTTGGTATCCTTGAATTACTACGGTGAGCCTCCTGAGCGACTCATACCATTCTTGACATGAATTTTTACTCTCTGACCCAGGTATCATTCAAGAGTATTATACATTGATATCGACGTCCATCATGGGGATGGCGTCGAAGAGGCATTCTATACAACAGATCGAGTAATGACGGTCAGCTTCCACAAATATGGGGAGTATTTCCCCGGAACTGGGGAACTCAGAGTTGGTGTCCTTGCAAGTTTTATGACAACCGCTGACACTTACCCCCGCAGGACATTGGCATCAGCAAGGGGAAATATTACTCACTGAATTTTCCTCTTCGAGACGGGATCAACGACGAGAACTACAAGAGCGTGTTTGAACCTGTAAGTTCTCTTAACACCCCGACAGCAAGGGTTCGACTTCTTTTTCCTTGGCAGGTGATACAGCAGGTTATGGAATCATACGACCCTGCTGCAGTTGTTCTGCAATGTGGCACTGACTCACTTGCGGGTGACAAGCTGGGCTGCCTCAACCTGTCCATGCGAGGTTTGTGTTTCCGACGATTCTACTCGTCAGTCTGACAGTCAGTTTAAGGACACGCAAACTGCGTCAAATTCGTCAAGTCCTTTGATAAGCCTCTACTTCTGCTTGGGGGTGGTGGCTACACGATGCGGAATGTGAGCCGTGCGTGGGCATACGAGACTGGGTTGGCAACCGGTGTCGAGCTGGGCCATGGTAGGTGTATACCTATGACGGACAGGAATATCCTCATCCCTCTTCAGATATACCTGTCAACGAATATTATGAATACTTTGGTCCGGACTATCAGTTGGACGTCAAGGCTTCAAACTCAGAAGACCTGAACAGCCCTGCGTACCTCGAACGTGTCAAGAACATTGTCATGGAACATCTCAGGCATGTCGGTGGCCCTCCCAGCGTCCAGATGACAGGTACCTATGCTCCACGACTCGTCAAGTGATGGATCTTGATAGAACAATCTAGATGTCCCTGTGTTACCGATCGATGCGGAGATGGACGATATGAACCAAGACGAAGATATGCTCGATCCAGACGATCGACGCCCACAGCGAATCCTCGATCGACGAGTTCAAGCGGATGGGGAACTTTCGGACTCGGATGACGAGGGTGAAGGAGGGCGTCGAGACCACGCGTCTCATCGCGGCTCGCCGAGCAGCAACGGCAGCAATTCGGGCGGCCACAAGTTTGGTATGGGTGTGGGAATATTGACTGCGCCTGCCGCCTCGACGCACGGTGCGGGACCAAGCGGACATACGACACTTCCACCACCAGGCCTTGGAACGATGGATATGGACCTAGGATCATCTAACGGTACCCCTGCCCAGCCTAACGCTGGTGGGAGAGGATCCCCCGGATACGAGGAGCTCAAGCCAGATGAACCTGCTGTCTCAGACTCGAGGAACGGGCGATAGTCCCGGGTTCCCCGTTATCCACATTCGTGTCCCCTCCATCTCGGTCCATTTGTTGACTTTGCTCCAATTCTCTCGGTGGTAGATACATGCATGTCGGTCAGCTGTGACATTTACAGAACTATCGGGACACATCTATCTCCCGCACTTCGCATTCATCCGGAATAAGGAATGACAGGAAAGCGCCTGGATACTAAAACTCCTCGACTTCAATCGTGAAGCCACATTCATAACACACTTGGACTCCGACACCGTCCTCGTTTGTCGTTGTCTCACCGAATTCGTGCTTATGCTCTGCATCCTTCCGCCTTTGCCAGACACCTTCTCGAGTCCGTTTTCGCAGCTCCTGAAGTCCCTGTTCGAACTTCTTATTCTTCTTTTTCTTCTTCTCTGCCGTCCGTCTCTCCCATTCCGCGTCCAGCGCCTCTGGCGAGCCCCATTTCTTCCATGCGAATTCCTCTACTTGGTACCGGCAATAGAGCATCATGTTCGCGAACGTCGACTTGTGCGGATTGGCTTTGAGCATATGAGGCAGTAGCTCCTCGTCCCTCAACTCGGCTACGCTTGATTAGAACTGTGTGAAGACGGAGACAGATATACAACTCACAGTCAGTCAAGAGGTAGTCCTGACAGTAGGCATCTTTTAAGCCAAGTATGCGCGTAAGATGAATCACCTTCACTTCACCTCTTTACATTCCGTTTTTGTCAGAAGGCTGTATTTATCAACCTTTTCATTCCGGCATTTGTTGCATACAAGACATCTGAATATCTTTCTATACATCTGGTCGATATCCACGGAGCCACAATCATGGCATTTAGGATTTCGATTCGCATCTAGGTAAATAGCTATGACCAACGACGGTCGCGAGGTGACCCGATAAGGTCAACTGAGGCGAATGGGACCAAAACGTAAGAGCACATACGAGGGTCGAGGTTTTGCATGGCTCTTTGTCTCTCACGTTCCCTCTCTTTAGTCTTTGCGTCATCGTTCGCTTCCTTATCGTCCTCGACGAGGAAGCCACCCTTTGAATTGACCATCTTTGATAGATCATAATCAAAGTATTTTCCGAGACGCGCATCGCGCTGTAGTTTGTCACTGCTGGTATTGTTCTTTGACGGGCCAGTTGGGGAGCCGGAGGCCGCGGGAACGACGGAGAGGGGTCTCTTGTTGTTAGCGTTGGGCGCTGAAGAAGCGATGGCCGACGCGAGAGCTGATGTTTCCTTCTCGCGTTGCCTTGCCTTGGCTAGAAAGAGGACAAAGAAAACACGTTTTGTTTGTGTTGCCGCATGTCAAAGAAGAAAGGAAGGGCAAAGGGACAATGACAATGACAACCGGGTTCCCGAAAGGAAGGATGGAAACGACAAGTAAATACCTCTTAGGCGGTTCAATTCGACTTGTCTGACTCGTTCTGGGGTAGTCGTAAGTTCAGGGTTGACATTACTCGTACTCGAGAAAGTGTTAGGAGGAGTGACCGCTCTTGTTGGTTCAGACATTTCAAGAGGCCATCCCCGCCGTCGGTCGTCCGAGTCACTGACGTCAGATTCGCGTGCACGTGATTATTATTCGCTTTGTCTTCATACCGGCATATCGCTTTCCAAAAAAAAACGCCTTCACACCGGCACGGCACATGAATTCCGACTCATCATCTTCCTCTTCTTCTTCATCTAAACCCATACAGTATGGCAGATCCATTGGACCACGATCAGGCTGAGCCTCACGACATCTCCTATGCCCTCGACGTCGAGCAACTGGACCTCAATTTATACCGGTCCAGGAACCTTATCCTACCTTTCCAAGCGCGTGGTGTATTTGGAGGGCAGGTAATATCACAAGCTCTCGTCGCAGCAACGCAATGCGTCAAGCCAGAGTTTACCTTGCACGTACGTGTTCACTCATTCACTTGCCATATCATTAGTGACGTATATATCCCGCCTCGCATATACGGACAGTCTCTGCATGTATGTACCCTTCTCATGCCCATCAGGTGTCGCCAATAAAATAAAATAAAAACGTGGCGACGCGGAAATTTAGGCCTATTTTATCCTCAGCGCGTCTGCTTCTGCGCCCTTACTCTACTACGTCGACCGAGTGCGCGATGGAAAGTCATACTCGACGCGTTCCGTCCGCGCCGTTCAGGGCGGCCGCGTCGTCTTCGTCATGATCTGTTCCTTCCAGGTGCCGGAGTTCTGGCAGCCCTCTCGTCACTGGACCATGCCACAAGCTCCTCACCCGGATGAATGTCAGAGCGAGGTCGTGCACATCAGGCGCTTGGCAGAACAGCCAGACCTCGCAGAAGAGGCCAGGTTGCGACTCATTGGTTACGCAAATGTGCGTCATTATGCCGTTTTCGAAGCTACGGGCAGCTGAGCGTCAGATGCGTTAGTCGAGAGAGAATAGTCCAGTCACCATCAAGTATGCTGGTGACTTTGTCAATGATCTTGAGAATCGGAGGACGTTTATGTATTGGATGAAAGCCAAGACAACGCGACAGTATCCCGCTGCCTTCCAGAAAGTAAGCGCTCATCAACTTGCAATTGACCTTTCCCTCATTCGCGAGCAGTGCATCTTGGCGTACATCTCTGACCTCCATTTGTATGCAACCTTGAGACTTGCTGTTGCCATAACTTCTGGTTTTGACATTACTGTGTGTAGCCTATCAGTGGCGATGAACACATCTCGCCTCAAACGGAGTCTATCGAATGGGCCTTCGGCCCTTGGAATGGCAGTACGTTATTAACTGTTCGCCGTCATTACATCGCCAACATCTCTTTCAGGCAAGCCTTGACCATTCCGTGATGTTTTATCAGTACGTCGTGGGGTTGTGTCTCACAATGAGATCATTCAAACTGTTGTCAGAAACAATTTGGATTGTGGTGATTGGTTGCTATACGTGGTAAGAACCATGCATTTTCAATGTCTGCGGGGCGATGCTTGATGGAAGACATAAGATGACGTCTCCAGCGGCGGCAATGGGACGCGCCTACTGCACTGGATTCGTAAGTGCCTAACTGATTCGTAGATGTTGAGAGCGACTACTGTGCTCACCCGTTGATAGCTGTATACTCGGGATGGGACATTGCTGGCAGTTGTGAATCAGGAGGGTGTTCTACGTGCTAAGGTCGACCCTCCCAGTGAAGAATCTCCTCAGGTCAAGGCGAAAATGTGACCGAACGGGTCCACAAACATACTCCGTGACAAGCAGAAACACCCCTCTGGTGCAACTGCGGCATATGGACCTAGACAGCCTGATTATTTTGTAGCCTCAAACTGACATGATACATGCACGCGTTTTGTCCTTTGTTCCGCGGGTGCAAACTAGTTTGAACGAGGAGACTGCAAGGCCCAAGGTCACATCTATGATAATCCGAATTAGTGTTGCTCAAGCCAAGGCAAGGCCGTGCCCGAGCCGAGCTCCGGTGAGCCGGGCAGGTGTGACGGCCTGAGACTTAGGATGTCGACCAAAGTCTCGGCTTTATGGAATCATTCTAAACGCTGTCATTGGAGCCGCTCAGCCAGCCTGTGACCAAAAAATGATCTCAGTCGCCAAAACATCTCACATTACTGGCATGCTCTTCGTCATACTGCTGCAAGCGACTCGTACTCCGGAAACGTCACAACCATTTGCTTCCCAGGTCATGTTACCCCACTCAGGATGAAGAGAGGTGGGTTCGATACGTCCGGGGGGGGGGTTAGCCAGTCTTATTTGTTCAAACATTCATGAGGTCGTTCCCTCTATATTGCAACACCCCCGTACACGTGGGATTATGATTGCCCCCGGCCGTATTTAGTTAACGCCACTTCGCCACTCCGCCACTTCGCGTCCGACTACTGTAGTACATGAATTCACCAAGATATGAATGCATGAAGGCTCCCTCATCTTCCTGCCAGGCTCGTCACTGCCTGCATAGGTATGGCTGATCCCTTGTACAACAACCAGACTGAGCCTCGCGACATCTCTTATACTCTCGACGTCGAGCAACTCGACCTCAATTTATACCGGTCCAGGAACCTCACCTTACCTTACCAAGCACGTGGTGTGTTCGGGGGCCAGGTAATATCACAAGCTCGTTGCGGCGACTAGATGCGTTAAGCCAGAGTTTACGTTGCATGTACGTGTTCACTCCCACACCACCATATCCGTACGTGAACCGAGCTCATACGCACATATCCCTCGTTGCGCAAACGGACACAGTCGCTGCATGTACGTATCTTTCTCGCGCCTCATTAGGCGTAGAGGGAAAAGCAAAAAAATAATGGCTTTGCTTTTAAGGCCTATTTCACTCTTCAGTTAGCGTGTTCGCTTCCGTGCCATTGCTTTACTACGTCGAGCAAGTGCGTGACGGACGATCTTACTCGACGCGTTCCGTCCGTGCCGTTCAGGGTGGGCGCATCGTATTCGTCATGCTCTGTTCCTTTCAGATACCGGAGTTCGGGCAGCCATCTCATCATTGGACCATGCCACGAGTTCCTCGTCCGGACGAGTGCGAGGGCGAAATCGAATATCTCAAACGCATGGCATCACAGCCAGGCCTCACACTGCAGAAGAGCGCAGGTCTCAACTCATCGCGTGGCGAAAAGTACGTTATTTTATCACGCCATTTCGAGGACACGAGACGCTGAGCGATAGATACGATAGATAGCAGAGACGGCTCCAGTCTCCGTCAAGAATGCTGGTAGCTTTGTCAACGAGCTTGAGGGACGGTGGACGTTTATGTATTGGATGAAGGTCAAGACAACGCGACAGCATTCCGCTGCCTTCCAGAAAGTACGTATTCTTCTTGCAATTGACCTTTCTCTCGTTCGTCATCAGTGCATCTTGGGGTACATCTCTGACGTCAATTTGTATGCAACCTTGAGAATTATCGTCGCTATTCCCCCTGATTGTGACGTTATTGTATGTAGCCTACCAGTGGCCGTTAACACATCGCGCCTCAAACGGAGCATATCAGATGGGCCTTCGGCCCTGGGTACAACAGTGCGTTGACAGCTAGCTACTCGACGTCATCATATTACCTATATCTCCTTCAGTCAAGCCTGGACCATTCCGTGATGTTTTATCAGTACGTTTCGAGATTACGTCTTGCAAGGTGATTATTCAAGCTTTTGTTCAGGAACGACTTTGACTGTGGTGATTGGCTGCTATACGTGGTCACGGCGTAAGACTCACGCATTTCCAATGTTTGCATGGCAAGGCTTAATAGAGAACACAGATGACGTCTCCAGCAGCGGCGCTGGGACGTCCCTTCTGTACTGGACTCGTAAGAACCCAGATGCAGAGAGCGGTTGCTATGCTCACATTTTGATAGCTGTATACCCAGGATGGTGCATTACTGGCGGTTGCGAATCAGGAGTGTGTCCTGCGTGCTCGCCCTCCTGGTAAAGAAACGCCACAGGCCAAGGCGAAGATGTGACCACGGGGGTGCATACATACTACTCCGCAATCAAGTAGAAAACGCTTCTGGTGCCCTGCATCATAACAGCATAACGGTGCAGAGACAACCTGCTTGTAGCACAGTGTCACAACAGGATTCACGCTTAGCGGAATTACTCCTTGTTACCTGTCGATCGATGGACGCACGCGCATGCGTCCCATCCTCAGATTTGAGGGTGTGTCCGAATGAAATTTAGTTGAATGAGGAGGTTGCAAGGCCCAGTATGACATCCGTGGCTGTGCACAAGACGATTTGAATGAAAGTAGGCGGTGTGCAAGGAGCAGCGCGGATAGCAAGTGCGTTGGATACATGGTGGAGAGTACTCAAACTAATCCATTCGATGGTGTGAGATCCCTAGTGCAGAGAGCGTTACCTATGAAATGTAATGTATAAGTGCTGGAAGGGGTGACTGCTATAGTATTTGGGTTAGGTGCGACAAATTTGATACAAGGGCACGGACCCATAGGTGTGACGTATCTGATTGGCTACGTCACCGTGCACGCTATCTGCATCTACCTTATCGCAAAGCAAAAACTGCTCTTTGTTCAATTGGTCCAGACACCGTGGCTTCGAGAGGCCACACCCGGGCCTGCATACGTTGCACTGCACGTGGCCGGTCATAGTTATATCTATCGCGTGATTACGGTTAATTCATTCGGTAACCGACACGCTCCGAGGCACACTCACATTAATGGGACGACCGGACATGGCCAGTGGATGCATGGAGGCTTCCTCGCCATCTTTCTCACAGCCCACGCGGTTATGGCTGATCCCGTGGAACCCGACCAGGCCGAGCGTCGTGATATCTCTTATGCCCTCGACGTCGAGCAACTCGATCTCAATCTATACCGGTCCAGGAACCTCACCCTACCTTTCCAAGCACGCGGTTTGTTCGGTGGGCAGGTGATATCACAAGCGCTCGTCGCAGCGACGAGATGCGTCGAGTCAGAATTCACCTTACATGTGCGTGCTCACTCGCATGCCTATGATATCTGTAGTGGTTCACGCTGATACATGTTTCCCTTATCATGCACCCGGACAGTCGATGCATGTACGTATCCTTCTTCTACCTGTCAGGCATCGCCAATAAAAAGAAAAAGAGTAACAGTTTCTTAGGCCTATTTCACCCTTAATGCATCTGCTTCCGTGCCGTTGCTCTACCATGTCGAGCGAGTGCGTGACGGACGATCATGCTCGACACGTTCAGTCCGCGCCGTCCAGGACGGGCGCATCGTCTTCGTGATGCTCTGTTCCTTCCAGATTCCAGACTTCTCGCAGCCGTCTCGTCACTGGACCATGCCACAAGCACCTCCCCCGGACGAATGCGAGGGCGAAGTTGAGCGCGCAAGTCGCATAGCAGCACAGCCGGACATTACGGAAGAACACAGGTCGCGACTCGTCGCCTTCGTAAAAGTGGGGTTATTGTTATCTCGCCGTTTCAAGGCCACGAGTCACTGAGCCGCAGGCGCGTTAGTCGAGAGAGGGAGCTCTAGTCTCCGTCAAGTGCGCGGGTGACTTCGTCAACGATCTTGAGGGACGGTGGACGTTTATGTATTGGATGAAGGCCAAGACAACACGACAGTATTCCGCTGCCTTCCAGAAAGCAAGTATTCTTCTTTTTGCGATTTGGCATTTCTCTTATTCGCGATTAGTGCATCTTGGGGTACATCTCTGACGTCAATTTGTATGCAACCTTAAGTATTCCCATCGCTATCACCCCTGATTACTGTATGTAGCCTACCGGTAGCAGCCAACACATCTCGTCTCAATCAGAGCCTATCAGAGGGGCCTTCGGCCCTGGGCATGACAGTGCGTCATCAGCTGTTCAACATCATTGCATTGCCAATACCCCCTTCAGTCAAGCCTGGACCATTCCGTGACGTTTTATCAGTACGCTGCGAGATTACGTCTTGCAAGGTGATTATTCAGGCTGTCGTCAGAAACGAATTTGACTGTGGTGACTGGTTGCTATACGTGGTAAGATCAATGTATTTTCAACGTCTGTGGGGCGATGCCTGATAGAAGGCACAGATGACGTCTCCAACGGCAGGGCTGGGACGTGGCTTCTGCACTGGGCTCGTAAGCGTCCAATCGATCGGTGAATGCGGAGGGCGGCTGCTGTGCTCACACGTTGACAGCTGTACACCCAGGATGGGACATTACTGGCAATTGTGAACCAGGAGGGTGTCGTACGTGCCAAGGTTCGCCCTCCTGGTGAAGCAAGTCCGCAGGCCAAGGCAAAGATGTGATTAGACAGGGCCACATACATGCTCTGCGATTAAGCAGAAACACCTTCTGGTGCACCACATATTGTGGTCCTAGACAGCCTGCTTGTAGCGTGGTCTCACAATGACATTACATGCAGCTTAGCGGAATTATTCCTCACCCACTGATCGGTCGTCGCACGCACACACAAACTAGTTTGAATGAGGAATTGCAAGGGCCAGGATTTACATTTGTGGCCATCCACAAGACAGTCTGAATGAAATGTATGCAGAGCGCAAGGAGTAGTGTAGACAGCAAGTGGGGTGAATACAGGGTAAGGGTCACTCAATTCTTTCGACGGTATGAGCTCCCTGGTGCAGATAGCGTTGAGTACGAAATGAGCATCAAACAAGGCAATCCTTACCTTCAGTGAGCCTTGCCCGACCACCCGTAGGCTGACACAGTACGCTGGAGCACGAGCTGCAAATAACGACGGTCTGTGCGTGAGAGAAGACGGTCGAAATACTGAAGCATCCTGCGGGTATCCGACAAAGTATGAGCATCGAGGCCGAGTGGACGTGAATATCCATGTACCTGGGCATTTAACGTCCATGAAGTAAGAGTTGGGGGATTGTACAAGACGCTTCAGCTTGTGCTTCTTTGACTCGGCCTCAGCAGAGGGGTTGAGGAGATCGATGGCGAGAGGCTGTTTGATGTGATGTGAGTATTGCGAGTGTCATCATGCAGGGATTGCATGGATACTGACCATGATGTAACTTTTTTTTGGTCCGCGAGGAGCCTTTCTGTCAAGGAGCGCAAAGAGCGAGTGGTGGAACGTCGTCAATATCGCGCTCGTCTGGGTTTGTCGATGTCTATGCAGATACAAAGTTAGAGTTCATTCGGAGATATTGTCTGTGCGGGTTTATCCGAGAGAAGCTTTATCCCTTATCCCTCACATGGTAGAAAGGCTGTTTTCAAGCCTGCGCATCTCCGCCGCAGCTCCTGTGCTTTGTTGTACTGTACGTTGGCTTCTTCTGGTTCTTTAATCAGATGAATCATAATGCCTCGGACATGTCTAGGCATTGCAGTGATCATTGCGATGATATACAATGACTCAACCAGAGTCCGCTTCGCATGTATTCGAGAGAATAACGCCCGTTGTCGTTATACTGTAGTCCAGGACAATTCATTCCGAGGGTTCCATTATAGGGTGCGAGCGTTTAAGTGCCCAAGCACTGTAATGTACTGTATTGTTAAATTCTCTGTCAGCACTGATGGTGTACGAATCTCCCAGGACTGTCGTGCCACGTCAGAGCCCTCCGCACTTCTTAGCACATCGGCAGAGGGTGCCACTTATGTGAAGCGCAAGTTGGCATAGCAACGGAATTACGCCCCCATGGAACGCTTTATGTGATCACAAAAAGCCTCAGAGAAGCTGTGAAATCTGAATGGAGAATGCCACCGTTCCGACCACAAGCACCACCGCAGAAACAATAATGCACTACGCGATCACATGATGCGAGTACCTGTATATGGTTTTCTGTCATTGTTCCTTCGAACGCCCGCTTTTGTTTCTCGTCGCCAATCCGCTTTAACAACGTCTCATTGTCTCTCGTGTTACCCGCTCCCTCACACTGGTCTATAAGTATCCACAGTAGGTCGCCTGACCATTCTCCTCATCCGTTTTCAGGGTTCTTTTCCGACTCGCCACCCGTCTCCCTTTGTGTTCGACTTTCCTTTCGCTGTCTCTGTTTGACTAGGTGAGTCTCAGCGCACTTTATCCTCCTATCCGTTTTGTGATGCTCAATTCTACCAGTTTCCCTGTCTCCCACACTTGCTACGCACCAGTTCTCGCACGACATCCCTTGAACGTTCACGTCTCCTAGATCCCAATCGCAGGTCGATTCACGTTTCACGCTCACGCTCACTTCCTCCTCTCGACTTTAAATTCTGTCCCTTCTTTTGATATTCACGTTCACGCTCCAATGGCCTCTTCCACCACGTCCCTCAGTTCCATCTCCGTGACTGTGTCGCATGCTATCGCGTACATCACCCGCCCTTTGGTCGCATTCATACCCGCGCCGACGATTCTGAAACTTCAACTTGCCTTAGAGGCAAACCTGACCGCCCATTATGCTCATTCCTGGGACCCTTCTGAGCCCCTCCGTGGATCTGGCAGACGTTGCCTTTCCTTCTCTCCCCGTTCGGTCCCCCCGCGCCCCATCTATGCTGCCTGCATGGCGGCGAAGGTTCAGTGGTCTGAATGGATGACGGCTCTCGGAAATGTCGAATTTGACCTCATCGTCGATCCCGGCTTGGTATCCGTTCGGTTCATCCAGCCCGGCTCCACCAGCAAACTTATCACGGTTTGGTCCGATGATGATGTGGGACAACCGCGGGCCAAGATTGCCAGCACCCTCGCAAATTCCTCTCAACCCCAGCTCCAGACCCGCCCCATGCCAAAGCTTATGGTCCCAACACTCGCTCAACAATTGTTGAAGGAGGATGAAGACGAAGAAGAAGAATTGTTTGCCGCACTGGCTCATGAACTGCGCGCACCGACTTGGACGACCCCAGTCACGAACCAATTCCCCTCTACCATTCCCCAGAAGTCCCAGAAGACCTTGTCTGTCTCCCCAGCGTCCGTTGGTTCTCACCATTCTCGCTCAAGCTCCCTTTCGTCGGATTCTTTCTCATGGATCTCCTTCGACTCTGCTGATGATTCCGACGCTTCCTCCGTCACCACACTATCTTCAGCTGGGACCGAGGCCTCTAAGGTCTCCCGCCGTGAGCGTGCAGAAGGAGCTTGCGTTTTCATAGACACCTCGAAGAAGGAAGTGACAAACTACGATGGTGGCAAGACCACGGTCCTTACAGGCGGTGTCATGCTCGGCGGACATCCGGCTACTTCCAAGCCCGCTGCTTCCCAGTCGGCCTGCGCTGCCTCAATGCCAAGGGGAATGACAACTTCTAGCAGCAGCTGGCGTTCCACCCGGATCTAAGTATCCACTTGCGACCCGTACGACCTTAACATGCCTTCGATGATTCTTTTGTCGCGCATTCGATGTCCATATCACGACGAACGCATCACGCCCACGGACTTTTAATACTGTATTATCACACGCATAATCTTCTTGATCTAATCTTTCTGTAGCCATTGTCATTCGTCATTTGCTCTATCGGTCCATATGTCGTGTTTTTCTGTGTAGCGTAGCAAACTGGGGTTTCTCCAACTGTTTAAACAACCATTCTAGATCCCAATTTCATGTGCCCATCATGCCCACCCTTTTTAGTAGTACATTCGGCGACTTTTGGACCCAGAACCGTGACGTCATCTCATTTGCAGTTTCTCTCACTCAATATTCATCTCGTATAATACCTATTCGTCCGCGCCAGTCGTGTGTCATCACCATGGCACAAACTTCGCGTGGATAATAAATTAATCTTCATTTGTCCTATCTAGTATATACCTTTAATTTCCAAAATATAGGCCAAGTCGTCTATTCGAGACCGTGACGTACACATGAACCCTCTGAATCTCTAATCAGCCATCGACCGCCTCAATTTCCCCGACCAATATAACTCTCAATACACTAATATCTCGGGCGGATATGCGATTTTTCTCCACGAAACCAGGAAATTACACAAGTAAATACAGGATTGGTAGCCCACATGGGGGGTCAAGGAATATTCCGATGGCTGAGTTTGTATGTTGTGTGCAGCGGCTGCACGTTCGTCGCGATTTTGACGCGACCATCATCATCCCTGACGTCCCAGAAAGGGATGCGTAGCGGATCATGGAAATGGATCCCATGCCATGTGTTCCTCACTTCCTGTTCCCCGCAAGTGTCCTTACGTCTCGAATAAGGCAATATCAATCACTAACCACCATAACCGCGCGCCACCCGATAACCGGGGCTGGTTGACTCTGGGCCGGGCCCCACTGACGCACGCTCTCCCTCGACTTACTTGCAAGGGCCTGGAGGGGCCTGGAACAAACCTCGCTCCTATATTATCGCATATCGCACGTACCCGGTACTTCGGCGTGGTGGCTCTTACGACACTCACTGCAACGCGGACTGCGATGTGATCTGACATGTCGCCCAGCGGGCCTTTGTTCTCAGAGTAGAGGTATTGCGGGGACTATCGCTGCTCGCTCCCGGCCGACCCCCGCTACGAGCCGCATCACACGCGCGAAAGTGACAAGGCGCCTTTCATTTAGAAGCGGAAATCGGTTTCGCTTCGTTGGTTCCATAAGAACGTCATCCCGCCGTGGAGCCGGGAAGGGAGATAGTGAGATGTAAGATATTGGGATTGATAGCGCGCTGGGCCCCCCCACCAATCAAGCCCAAGCCCACACCGTTGCCCAATCCCAAACTTGAAAAGCCTCGTACGTGAAAAAACTATAACTCAAATAGGTGCCCCTGACCTGACTATTCCCTTTTTTTCCCTCGCTGACCAGGTCGCCATCTCCTCGACGCACTCTCCTACCCCCCTTCTCCAAGTGCCCCTCAGCCCTCTGTTCACCATGACCATCGACGCCATCGAGCTCCGCAAGATCCAGTATGCACAGGAGTTGGCCGCATACACTATGCGCCAGTGGATGCTCATGCGTGAAGACATCGAGCGTAAGCGGGGCGTCGGACCTGCATCCGCGAATGAACCAGTGCCGCAAAATTCGGACCCGCGCGCCAGCCGCCGAACACGAGACGATGTCAATAGTAGTATGTGTCTGACCGACAGACCTGTGTTCAGTTGGTTGATTTGACGTTTACCCCAGCCGGACAGCCTGCCGCCGCCCATGCTGAGTCTTCGGCCTTCAACTTCGCCCCAGAGCGATCTTGATGGCAAATATACGTATATCGAGTATCTTTTTGCCCTCTATTCCGACTTCCGCGTTGTCGCTGCGCTGCGTAACCTCCCATCAGTATATCGGTTCTTATATCACCCCATGCTTACCTGTCGCCCTGGACGCGATTTCCATTTGTTACCCTCCTCGCCTCGCGTCCACCCCTACATTCATTGTCCATTGTCCCGATTGAGCTTGCTTACCCATGTATTAGATACTAGGTTACGACGCACATTTTTATTTGCTTAGAGGAGAGGTATATTATACGTTATTTCCCAGACGCAGTCCCTCTGGTCTGTCTTGAGTCGCATCAGTGGGCTTAGCTGCCTTGTCAGAGATGGGTTATCCAACCCAACCAACACGAGCAGTTACGTTTGCATAGGCCGTGGCTCTGAGTCGCTGCAAAGACCAAGTGGCAGTATGCAGTATGTTTGCGTATATTCCGCTCCTAGCTTAGTAGACTGGCATAATGATAATGCAAGTGATTCCTGGAGGTGCACATGCACGCCGCCCAACTAGAAAATAAGCTCTGATATTATTTCAACATGGTGTTAAGGCTCGAGTTAGCGCCCCTATAGATAACGATGGAGCGTACCTCCTGATTCTGATTTCTGATTTCAATCAAAGAATGTTCTATGGTTCTATGTTCGTTCAACGGGCAATGGCAAGCCCAGGCCTCCAGTACTCAGTACTGGTTCCGAGGGTCTCTCAAGCGTGATACTCATCCAGTAGGAAGACGACGGCTATTTGACACCAGAGCACCTAGTAACCCGTTGTTTGTTGGCAGACGCTCGGCGAGCGTGACGAGACATAGGGGTGAGTAATTCTTCTATCGAGACGTGAATGTGAACGAAGGATGGGGATCACTGGCAGGGCAGTCAGGGAAACCTCGGCGGCCTTGATAGCCAACGTTGTGATGGGGCGAGAGCTAATCACAATGACGGGAAAGTATCCCGAGTCCCGTGTTCCGCTGGTATAGTACTGGTGTGGGATGTGGGATGCCATGATGTCGATCGTTCCTCGTTGGGGATTACGTTACACTTGCCAAAGGACGCGTGCGATCTTATCCCCTACCATCGATTTCCTGTAATCCGCCGTATCGTATTTCACACTGCTTCACCACATCCTTTCTTCACACTCGACTGTCATGCTACGCATTGCCACGTCACGGTCTCCCCGTTCCTCCATCTTATCGCGTTCTCTCGCAACGCATACAGCGACCAAAGTGCCCATAGCCGTAGCAGCGCCTCCGACGCGCCATGATTGGACGAAAGAGGAAGTCAGGCAAATTTACGATACACCGCTGCTCGACCTAGTCTTTCGCGCAGCGTACGTGCACAGGCAACACCATGATTCAAGTAAAATACAACTCTGCACGCTAATGAACATCAAAAGTGAGGGGTTTTTTTTCTTTATGCGGGGAGTGTGTGTCGCTTTTTTTTTTTGTCTAAATCGGATTTGCAGGTGGGGGCTGTAGCGAAGATTGTGAGGTCGCTCCCGATTGACGCCGGTCAGGGTCGTGCTCACGTTCATCAGGCTCATACTGCTCGCAGTCGTCGAGATACACGACTGCGACTAAGGCTTCTCGTCTCCTAGAAATTGAGCCCGTGTTAGAGGCTGCACGTAAAGCGAAGGCAAATGGCAGCACCCGCTTCTGCATGGGCGCTGCGTGGCGAGACTTGTCAGGCAGGAAGCGCGGCTTCGAGCGCATCCTCGAAATGGTCCGTGAAATACGCAAAATGGACATGGAAGTGTGCACCACACTGGGCATGCTGTCTCCAACTCAGGCGAAGCAGCTGAAGGAGGCGTATGTATCTCATCATCCCAGACGATCGTGCGACTTGTTGGCTGACGCTAACACTTTCACCAGAGGCCTGACAGCATATAACCATAATCTTGACACCTCGCGGGAACACTATCCTAAGGCTGGTTTACCCGGAACGATTGACGGATGCTCGCAAACTTATTCCGTCTTCTGCCCAGGTCATCACTACAAGGACTTACGATGACCGCTTGGACACAATATCCCACGTTAGAGAAGCAGGTATCAGTGTCTGTTCTGGCGGTATCCTTGGCCTAGGGGAGTCAGATGGGGATCGTGTTGGCCTCATTTGGGAAGTCTCCAAGTACGCCCCATGCTCTTTGTTTGTGGTCCGGCATATCCTCTTACTGGATGTCCATAGCATGCCTGAACACCCGGAGTCGTTTCCTGTGAACGCCCTTGTACCCATCAAAGGGACACCCCTGGAGAACAATGAGGTGGGCATTACCTCTATAGCGCCTACTAGTCTGTGGAGCTGGCCTAAATTGTTTCTCAGCCTGTTTCTCACCATGTGCTTCTCCGTACGATCGCCACCGCAAGAATCGTCCTTCCAACGACGATCATCCGGCTTGCGGCAGGTAGGCAGGGGCTTAGCGAGAACGAGCAAGCGATGTGTTTCATGGCTGGAGCGAATGCTGTATTTACAGGCGACCAAATGTTGACGACACCCTGTAAGTTAACGCGGATTTGACCCTCCATGAGGCTGAATATTAATCGCGCCCTGTAGGCTCGCCTTGGGATGAGGTAGGCTTCTTCGTATTACGTTCAACACCTCCCCAATCTTTCGTAGGACAAAGTCATGATGTCCCGCTGGGGTCTGGAAGGCATGCAAAGCTTTGAGCAGAAGAGCGTCGCGCGGAAAGAAAAGGCCAGTACGGAACGTGCCCCTCCAAGCTCGCCTGATAAGCTTGCTGTAGAGGATGGGGCGCATTTGTCATGATGGTTGTTACCTGCTGTGAGTTTGGCTGCGATTTGACACACTTGTTGCTTGCTCATGCACCTAACAGAGATGACCGGGCAACGCAGATATTAGATTGTATGAATGGATGCATTCAGTTCCAACCAATCATCGCGTGGAACGCACACATTTTGTAGCGTCGACTATGCTCGGGAATGAGCGAAGAACAGCACATCATCATTCGGATTCAAAGTGGCAACGGTTGACCACCAGATGCGGCTTTTCTTTGGAGATTGCACTACCGCTGGATCCTCAAACCGACTGGATTATGTAAACGTAGCACGGCCGCCGCTTTTGGCGAAGGCCCGCCTGTTTGGAGGGCTATCCGGACATCGGACGTTGGCTTCTCCACCTGCTTCTCGTTTGCCTTGTTGTCTTCTGATTCAATTTATTCTCTCCGCATACAATACGTCTCAATGAATCGCCTAGACCTAGCCCAGCCATGTGACGTGAGCATCCCATCATCATCGAAACTTGGCTTGCCCTCGCTTCTCCCTGCCTTACTTTGGAAAGATTGCCTTGACCGCCTGACTGGGACCGTTCTGTGGCCCCGACCGGAGGGCTCACGCAGGATTCCATGCCGTGTTCGGAAGCCCGGCCTTCGATGTAACAGATTTTAGATTGAATTATCACACTCTCTGGTATTCATAACTTACCACGCCGACTTTTTTTTGACCCGGACGGGGAGAGAAGCCTCGCTGTCTGGCGCAGGAAATGGCAGTGCTCCTGCACCAGCTCGCCTCGGCATTCTCATTCAGAGATCCCATTTCGCTCTCTTGCTTTTTAATATCTGTCCCGGGTGCAATTTTACATCACTCTTGCCATTTCCTTACCCGCGTTAGACGCTCCCGGTCTATAACCTCGTGCGCCCCCGTCGGCGTGGCGACATGTTTATATATCCTGCTTCAACTTGCGATTACAGCACACTCGGGCTTCTGACCACTCATCACAATATCAAGTCTTCTCCGCTTCAACACTCCGCACTCGTCAAATCTCTCACCTCCCCTCAGGCGTGCCAACCTCCCAAGATTCTCCACCCAGAACAGCGAGTCATAGTCCCGAATGGCTTCGTTATGCAATAATGTCACTGACCGGGTGACATTTAGCTTCATGGCTGTCTCGGCGCAAATTGTGTACACTGGTGATACGGCGAGCATACCTATGGTCGCGTGAGCCTACCTCTTTTCATCGCCCTAGACTTACGCTACATTTTGCGCACAGGCGTGTTTCTCTGGCAGATTATAGAGGGAACGTCGTGCTGGACACGCTTGTACGTCCGACGTACGTCGAAGAAGCATAGCTATATTCGATCGGGTTCATTAACGTCATGACCAGCCACGAAGTCACAAATTACAGGACGGCAGAGACAGGCTTGCTCGCTTCCCATCTTACAGATGGTGAGTTCCTGCATATCCTCCTCGTCGAGGTTCTTACCAGGGTCGTGCCGTGATCCAAGCGCCCCTGTTTCGTGAAGTCCAACATCGTGTAATGGCGCTAATACGCGATAAGATCATCGTCGGACACAATCTCTGGCAATTTCTATCTGCAAGTAATGACAACTTTTAAGGATTTAAAGTGGCTCATCGTGTGCATCACTTTTAGGTCCTGTGCATCAGCCACCCCACAGTCAACACACGCGACGTCGCGGCGTTTGTTCCATTCCGCAGAGGTCTTGGGTGCGGAGATGCGACACCTCCGTTGCACGTTCTCGTCCACCGTTTGATGGGTCGCGGCATGGGCCTAGGATATGAACACCCGGTCCGTCCGCGTGTCTGATCTTCTGACATGTTGACGAATTGGACAAACCAGCTCGAAAATGCCCGTGCCGCGTTGGACTTGTACCGCTCGGCACAACATCCGTGGGAAAATGCTATCGAATCTGGAACGTGGCCTTGTGCGCTACCGCCCGTGGGATATGCAGAGTATTTTCTCTGAACAAAGTTGTTGGGGAAGTGGGAGTGGGGAAGCGGAAGGAGATTGATTGCATAGGGCGTGTGAAAAGCTGACGGGTAGAGAGGCTCATGGATTACTTACTTATTCCCACGCGCGTATTTTTTTTTTGCTTGCGAAATCTGTATCCCGTCCTATCCCTTAGGCCCTTGACACGTGGCATTCCTGTGTTCTCTCAGTGCAGTGTATGCACCATCCGTGCCGCAGAGCTTTGACTCGCGTTGCGGTCACGTCTCGGCCATCAAGGTCAAGAGGATGTGGTGATGACAAGTGCCATCATGGACAATGGACAGGCCGCAGTCGGAACATTGCCGGGGTCACAGATTTGGATACAAATACAGGACTCCCACAACCCTGTGCGCGCATTCAACGTCGTACTACCACCGGACCCGGATATCAATCAAACCTGTCGCCGCAAGTCAGGGACACTGTCACCGGTGCAAGAAAAGACATGGACATGCCAAGCAACCCTGATACCCTCGCTCGCTATGACTGGAGTACATTTGCTCCAAACGCTCAGGTCCATTACATAAGATCGGAGGATGTCGCAAATCAACGCCTCGCTCGCCTCATTTCGCGCCCGGGGCCTTTTACGATCGGGTTGGACTTTGAATGGCGCCCGACCTTTGTAGCGAGGCGACCGGAGAACCCGATCTCTCTAGTTCAAGTCGCGTGCGACGATGAAATCTTACTTGTGCAAGTGAGTGCAATGGAAGGTGAACTAAAACTTTCACATGTGGTCCTTGTGTGACCCTCGGCGCTTTGCAAAGTCGCTAAATATCCCCATCATCAGGTTTTCCCATCGGTCTCCGAGACCTTTTGGAGTCGGGGAAGAGCACGAAAGTTGGAGTTGGCATTCAGTGCAAGTGGGCTCGTCCTTGTTCGATTTAAAGTGTTCTAACGTGGGCCATGTGTTTTGTTTTGTTTTTGGGTGGGGCTGGGGGATATCTAGATGACACCAAGAAGCTATGGAAGGATCATCGGGTGTCCGTACGAAATTGCGTTGATCTGGCACTGCTAGCGCGGACTGTGGACACCCGGTGGAAGGGACCATACAAGGGTGGCATTGGGCTCTCGCGCCTTGCCGAAATATATCTCAAGCGAACGCTCCCAAAAGGTGGTACTCAAAGGAGCAACTGGGAAATGGAACTTTCTACGGTGCAACAAGAATGTAAGTTTTGAATTTTCAATCGGGGGGTTTTTTTTAGTGGCACACACTATGCCACGCCGCCCTCCGCGGGAAAAAAAGTCTGTTGAGCCGACGTCGACGTTGCGCTTACCTCTTTTCAGACGCGGCGAATGACAGTCATGCAGGCTTGACGATTTACGGGATCTTGGAACAGCGAGCGCTGGAATTGGACCCCGCCCCTGAGCGAGAATGGTTCACATTCGATGCCATAAAGGGTGTATTACGTGATAATGAAGGGAGGCCTTGGTTTCCGTACAATCCCGTATACGATCCGGGACCTCCGCCAAGATCGGTGGACTCGGGCCAAGGCACAGCTTTGACTGGGTCCTGAATCCAAAATTAGATAGATAGATAGATCTGATCCTGCGTACTCAATTGAAAATTAGAATTCCGCCCTTTCTTGCAGAGTTTCAGTGGGGCGGTGCCAGGGGGATACGAAAGGGGGTGGGCGAGAGAATCAGGAAAGGAAACGTCACAACGCCGTTCGTCGTCGTCGTTATCGAAAACGCGTCGTATCTGTACGTGTTGAACCGTTTCCGATGGAAAATGAAAGTCTTTACGCGTCACCAGGGGTTTCTTTTTTTAATCGGTATTTATTGTTGCCCTTTCAAAGCGGTGCGCGGGAGTAAGGGAGCAAGGGGCGTGATCCGGGACGACACTTGGCCAGTGCAAACATACAACATCCGTGTGCCTGTCTGGCCTGCCTGCCCACCATGCGCGCTCATGGTTGCGTTCAATTGAGTTTTTCTGGCGGGATCGAGCGTCGAAATCCGTCATTTCCGCCCTACCTCTCTTCTTTCCTTTTCCTTACCTTCCTTCCCCGACGACCCTTTCCCTCCCCCAAACCTCCCCTGGCCAGCGAAAGGGTGTCCGATGCAGGGTTTGACCGAGCTCTTGTCCGTCGTCGTCTGGACACTCTTCTTCGCGTCTCGTATCCATGAATGCGCCGCGACGCCGAGTCAAGATTATGTGCCCCAGGTGACGTACCCCACTCTGTCCGTTCTTCGCTTCCCTTTGTCTAATTTTTTTTCCCCCAAACAATACACTTCAGGGATTCTTCTTCGACTTTAACCCTCCGGGAACGACTGTTCCGATACCCGTAACACGTACGATTCGATTTATTTTTTCGGGGGGGGGCGTTGTCATTTCGTCTGGTTGTTGATAGGCGAACAACAGAACAATGCGATACGTTGCACATCACCTGGGGACGCGGGTCGGCGGGAGAAGGGTGGGTTTAAACTCCCCTGTTGTGAAAGGCTTCCATTGACGACATCCTCAGGGAGAACCCAACGTCGCCTTATTTCCTCCAAATTTTTGCGTCGTGCGTCCTCCGTATGACTCGATTCTTGGCCGCTCTTTGACCCTTTTCTCCCCCCCCCCCCTCTTCTCCACACAGTACCTTTGTTGTCCCTATCGTGGTGCCAGCTGGTTCCGGAACGAGTTTTGTACGTACGAGTTTTGTGCGGCGCATCCGAAATGTCTTGATAACGTTGTGTTTTCGCAGGATTTTCAGGTTCCTTGGATCCCGGGAACGCAGGTATGCTATCCGCAGCCCCTCGATGACTCGCCAGCATTGACGGCGCTCCTTTTTTTTTTTTACTTTCTGACTCAGTACCAAATATGCATGGTAAGTCCCGCCCCCCAGTCCTTTTTTTATTGCCGCAGCATCTCTTGCTCACTATGGTTCTAGGTGGACTCAAGGGGGGTATCGGGCGGCTGTCAAGATATCTACACGGTCATTCCCAATGCCAATGCCACAGTACTGAGCACCTGCCAGAATGTGACCTACCCGTCTACTGTGTTGAGTGTTGACGCGGCCGTCATAAATGGTGCTTTCTCCCAGTATGGGTGGGTCCCACAGGTGCGTCAGTTGGAAATTATTATGTGTTCCTCCGATGAACATGCTTTTTCGTGTGGCGGGCTTCAGTGTACAGATATCCAGGTCGAGGCAAAGAATGGCACGCCGCCGTACACCCTGATGGTACGTACCTAATATCCTTTCACCGTTTGGTTGTGACTCAAATTGCGCAGGTGGGACCTACTCTACATACGCCAGTGAACATTACAACGAGTAGTGGCCCCATGAACTACACTGTTACTTTGGTGTGTGATAAAATTTTGCCGTCTATATTCGTCCTGATTGTTGGTGATCAGTCCCATGGTATATCCTTTTTCATCTCCGTTACAGACTCGCAAGGCAACGGATGGACGCAGGGGCCGCTGCATAGTGGTGACGGTGCCGATACTTCGTGTCTTGACATACACCACAGGTAATACTTCTAAACCGCACTTGTTCGGCATTGTCGCTGAATCGGATGCAGTGCTAGCAGCAATTCATCGACCAACGTACCCATCACTGTAGGTGCCACTGTAGGCGGTATCGTTGTTGGTCTGCTGGCGGGTGCCCTTGGACTCTTCGCCTCAAGGCGGTTGCGTGGTTCTCGCAACGAATATCAACACCGGGAGGACTTGATGCGCGACAGTCAGAGTTCATCGTCTCATCCTCAACCTTCTCGCGGAGTAACGACCGGCGGCCGCCCCGGGGGTAGCGGGCTGGAGTACATCGTAGAACCGTTCGCGATGCCTTCAGCCTCGAGCGATCCAAGCGTTCCCCTCCTTCCCGGCAGCGTCCCGCCAACCGCGTCGCCTCCGGATGCTACCTCTGCCTCTGGGAGCGACCCGCAGGAACAGTCTGCCACTTCGGCGGGAAGAAGGCAGAACGTCTACGTTGTGCACCACGACGGTGGACGAGCTCCGGTCACAGTATATACCGAAGGAGGTGCAGAGGTCGTCGAGCTTCCGCCACGATATCCCGCCAGCAGCACCAGTGACCCATCGTCGAGGGGTGAAAGTGAGACAACGCCAGCGCGGGAGAGTACCCAAAGGAGGAGGGAGCCTGGTACGGTACCTCGAAAAGGCCGGGGGCCTCGCTCTCCTCCATGACGAATGGATGGTCAAAGCTACCTCACCTCATCTCAAATCTACATGCTAGATCTCTCATTCTACTTTTCAGTTAATCCCCCTCTTTTTTCATATTTATCTTTTTGGGTTCGAAATAAGCTACGCTTGCTGCTACACTGCTGATATCATGTACTTCGCAATTTTGTGTACATTTGGGACTTGCGTCATTCCTTTTCTTCTCTTATGAATCTTCCCTTGGAGCGATCGACGCCTCTGAATTCATAGTTATGTTATTCTTTGTTTCTATCTGAACGCACGATTTTGTGTACCCAGCGGGTAATACAAGCTACGAACACACCGATCACATAGTTTACTTATCCTGTCACCGTCCTAGCCGTGTGATCGACGCAGCTCGTGTCATGCACATCATCCGAGGACTCGGCGAGGAGAAGACGAATTTGCTATTCGCCACCAACATAGACGCCAATGGGACACGGCCGCCAACCACCTCGTTCCGTGCGGGGAGGTCATTCGATTCATCTAATGGACCCCGCTCTTCGGACAAAGGTACCTCTGAGCGAGAAAAATCAAAGTGTTTACGCGTCACCAGGGGTTTGTTTTTTTAATCGGTATTTATTGTTGCCCTGCGAAAGCGGTGCGCGGGAGTAAGGGAGCAAGGGCGTGATCTGAGACGATTACACTTGGCCAGTGCAAAGATACAGCATGGCAGATTTTGATCTGCAAGAAGTCGAGACAGTGGGGGACCACACTGCTCGCCGAGATCACAATAGTGGAAGTGGCTCGTAATTTTTTCCACCCCAAGCAGGCCCGCGTGTTTCGTGTCTCTCATTAATATTCTCTGTGCCTTCGAGCACGTGATTGTCATGTGACGTCTCTTTGTGTCTACTACAACTCGACTCTTTGTTCACGACTCCTTTTTGTCTGTCTATCACATTACTGTTACAGCTGACATAGTAGCATACTTGTAACAGCTTAAAAGAAGCTCGATACGACATCCAAATGTAGCATCGCCCCTGTGTTCTCGAATCCCCTCGCGTGCCCTCTCTTCTCCGGAACACCCGGAAGTTTCTCGTGTTCACTCGCCTCGAAAAGCTTTCGCGCACTTGTCTATCCACCCTCGTGCGGTGCCTCGCGACTCATAACCTTCACTACCACATCCATGTGCCGTGTGCCTGTCTGGCCTGCCTGCCTGCCTGCCCACGATGCGCGTTCATGGTTGCGTTCAATTGAGGTTTTCTGGCGGGATCGAGTGTCGAATCCGTCATTTCCGCCCTACCTCACACACACACACTTCTTTCCTTGCCTTCCTTACCTTCCTTCCCCGACAACCCTTTCCTTCCCCCAAACCTCCCCTGGCCAGCGAAGGGGTGTCCGATGCAGGGTTTGACCGAGCTCTTGTCCGTCGTCGTCTGGACACTCTTCTTCGCGTCTCGTATCAATGAATGCGCCGCGACGCCGAGTCAAGATTATCGGCTCCAGGTGACGTACCCCCTCTGTCCGTTCTTCACTTCCCTTCGTCTTATTTTTTTTTCCCCAAATAATACACGTCAGGGATTCATGTTCAACTGGGACCCTCCGGGAACGATTGTTCCGATACCCGTAACACGTACGATTCGGGGGTTTTTTCGGGGGGGCGTTGTCATTTCGTCTGGTTGTTGATAGGCGAACAACAGAGCAATGCGAAACGTTGCACATCACCTGGGGACGCGGGTCGGGGGGAATAGGGTGGGTTTATAAACACCCCTATTGTGAAAGGCTTCCATTAACGGCATCCTCAGGGAGAACCCTACGTCGCCTTATTTCCTCCAAATTTTTATGTCGTGCGTCCTCCGTATAACTCGATTCCTGGCCGCTCTTTGACCCTTTTCTTCCCCCCCCCCCCCTCTTCTCCACACAGTACCTTTATTGTCCCTATCGTGGTGCCAGCGGGTTCCGGAACGAGTTTTGTACGTACAAGTTTTGTGCGGCACATCCGAAATGTCTTGATAACGTTGTGTTTTCTCAGGATTTTCAGGTTCCATGGATCCCAGGCACCCAGGTATGCTATCCGCAGCCCCTCAATGACTCGCCAGCATTGACAGTGCTCCTTTTTTACTTTCTGACTACCAAATATGCATGGTGAGTGCCCCCGGACCTTTTTTCTTGCCGCAGCATCTCTTGCTCACTATGGTTCTAGTGGGACTCAAGGGGGGTATCGGGCGGCTGTCAAGATATCTACACGGTCATTCCCAATGCCAATGCCACGGCACTGAACACCTGCCAGAATGTGACCTACCCGTCTACTGTGTTGAGTGTTGACGCGGCCGTCATAGACGGTGCTTTCTCCCAGTATGGGTGGGTCCCACAGGTGCGTCAGTTGGAAATTATCTGTATCCCTCCGATGAACATGCTTTTTCGTGGCGGGCTTCAGTGTACAGATATCCAGGTCGAGGCAAAGGATGGCACGCCGCCGTACACCCTGATGGTACGTACCTAATATCCTTTCACCGTTTGGTTGTGACTCAAAATTGCGCAGGTGGGACCTACTCTACATACGCCATTGAACATTACAACGAGCAGTGGCCCCATGAACTACACTGTTACTTTGGTGTGTGATAAAATTTTGCCATCTATATTCGTCCTGATTGTTGGTGATCAGTCCCATGGTATATCCTTTTTCATCTCCGTTACAGACTCACAAGGCAACGGATGGGCGCAGGGGCCGCTGCATAGTGGTGACGGTGCCGATACTTCGTGTCTTGACATACACCACAGGTAATACTTCCAAACCGCACTTGTTTGGCATTGTCGCTGAATCGGATGCAGTGCTAGCAGCAATTCATCGACCAACATACCCATCACTGTAGGTGCCGCTGTAGGCGGTATCGTTGTTGGTCTGCTGGCGGGTGCCCTTGGACTCTTCGCCTCAAGGCGGTTGCGTGGTTCTTGCAACAAACATCAACACCGGGAAGACTTGATGCGCGACAGTCCGAGTTCATCGTCTCATCCTCAACCTTCTCGCGGAGTAATGACCGCCGCCGGCCGCCCCGGGGGTGGCGGGCTGGAGTACATCGTGGAACCGTTCGCGGTGCCTTCAGCCTCGAGCGATCCAAACTTTCCCCACCTTCCCGGCCGCGTCCCGCCAACCGCGTCGCCTCCGGATGCTATGTCTGCCTCTGCCTCTGGGAGCGACCCACAGGAACAGTCTGCCACTTCGGCGGGAAGAAGGCAGAACGTCTACGTTGTGCACCACGATGGTGGACGAGCTCCGGTCACAGTATATACCGAAGGGGGTGCAGAGGTCGTTGAGCTTCCGCCACGATATCCCGCCGGCAGCACCAGTGACCCATCGTCGAGGGGGGAAAGTGAGATGACGCCAACGCGGGAGAGTACCCAAAGGAGGAGGGAGCCCGGTACGGTACCTCGAAAAGGCCGGGGGCCCCGCTCTCCTCCATGACGAATGGATGGTCAAAGCTACCTCACCTCATCTCAAATCTACATGCTAGATCTCCCATTCTACTCGTCAGTTAATCCCCGTCTTTTTT
>Ga0307510_10000547_pt1 | contig 37651 bp, 16 predicted proteins | sample 12_EM_MG_FD_207224 | JGI IMG/M metagenome (GOLD analysis project Ga0307510, IMG submission 207224) | Populus trichocarpa ectomycorrhiza microbial communities from riparian zone in the Pacific Northwest, United States - 12_EM | ecosystem: Host-associated > Plants > Roots > Unclassified | place...
ATATATATATATATATATATATATATAAAGACTCCTTGTCTTGTCTTTATATATATATATATAGAATATAAAAAGACTCCTTGTCTTGTCTTTTTAATCAAATCGATTTTAAGGTTAATTAATGACTTGGTCACATCATGTGTTTTTTTTAGTTTAACGTGGGTATCCGGGCCAACTTGCATGTATCCCACGGGCCCTGAAGTTAATAACCATGTAAGCCTCCAGTGGTCATCATATGAGCAACCACAGGGCTCGAATCTGAGACCACAGAGAGAATAAACCTCTTGATCCCAAGCTTTTATCACTGTGCCACCATCAAGTGCATGTTTTTGTTACCGGAGGAACTGGTAGAGCGGCTGGTTTTTCTCAAAGCAGTCGATATCAGGTTGGAAAGAAGAAAGAAAATCTCAAGGACTATACGCTTGTTTGAAAAAAACTGGCTAAGCTTATCTTCAAGTAGGAAAGAAGCAACGGAATTTATTGCCTATGACTATATTCTAAGCAATTTCGCCAGCTTACTTCGATATTTCCTCCTCATTCTCTAAGATTCTCGTCGACTTAATTTTCCACACCAGATCGATCTCTTATCTTCAGTCTTCTCTAAAATTCCCGTCGACTTTTCCATACTTTATCAATCTAGAGGAAACTACTAGCATGATGAATCCAACTAGGGCAGTGACAATTCATCACTCATTCTGGCAGGGATAGGATAGGAGACAGTTGCATGCAGAGGCCCAAACTGATACAACCTTAAACGCTGCGTAAATCCCATCGAGTTCAGTGATGATGGGCTCCACTACCTGAGCTTTTGCTGATAGATTAATCATTTGACCACTGGTAGCTTGATCTAGAATCTAGAGAGGGCGGGAACACTTTTCTGGAATCAAATAATCTAATAGAGTAGTAAGACTAATTAACTGCATCATTTTGTGCCTTGTTATTGAAAACACACAAGCCCACCAACTGACAAGTTACGTTTCCTTTTCCTGTCAGTTAAAATATGACAAGTTAGTTGAAGATTTAAGGCGGGAAAGAGGGACATCTTGCTAATTCTTGTTTGCCATTGCCGCTACTCGCATCTGTTTTTGTTTCTAGTTAGCATGTCATTTTGGACTTCCAAACCCCATTCTAACCGCAGTTGTTAGCTAGGAACATAGAACTCGAAGCAAGTATCATTATGCCTAACCGCTAAAAGAAACCATAATCTAGGGCTCTAACGTTGTTTTCTTGCCTTTCATGTCCTGTGCAGGCACTTGATGTATGACCTAAGTTTCCTTCCTGTTAATCATGTAAGAGCTACGTTGGGAATTGCGAGGAGCACTCTTTTCATGACATAATTACGGCCTTGTTTCAAGGCATGGTCAAGCCTCTCCGCATTGACTATTAAATATAACATTTGTCAACGTATAATTAAGGCCAGTTTATTTTGATGGATGGTTCAAAGTTCGTGCCCCCTCGTTGATTACTTCTAGTAAATCTTAGGTTATGGTGTTTAATAAGAAATTTATAGATTTTCAGATTTTGATATAAAATAATTTGCCCATAAGATTAATATATATAATATTAAAATCCAATAGGCAAAAGCTAGATTGATGAGGAAAAAAAATAAAAAAATTCCTCCTCGAGCTATATATACAGGAGCCACCTCCCAATCTACATGCCCCCACAAACTTGGTGCGCTGTATCAGCAGCGGAAAGCATACATACCTAATATCTTACCTAATACCTTGACAAAGAATATTATCTACTAACTTTGTAACCCGTGATCCGGAATGCGTTATAATTTTTTTTAATAAAAATACCAGGTATATAGATTGGTAAAATTTAAAGTGTATATTGATATACTTATGAAAATATCTAATTAAATAAATTTATAATTATTTATGTAAATAAATAAATAAAATCATTAATAAGAACCAAATAAGAACTCAAACAAATTCAAAGATAAATATAAATCAAGATATTCAATCACTCAAAATAAGCTATTAATCCAAATATATTCATTGAAATTGTTTATTTCAATTAATAAAATATAAATTAACATTGTAAAAAATCTATGACCTAAAGATAAACACAAATAAAACATACTAGATAAACTCACACCGTAAAAAAATATTATACATGACCAAACACATAAGAAATATTATTTTTAAATGAATATTTTTTATTTTAAAAAATAAATTTTATTTGTATAAAAAAAACTACAGATGAATTAGAATAATATCTTGAAAAATCAAACACAAAAACAAATAAAACAAATTATATTCTAAAAAAGCATGCAAAATTCATGACCTAAGTCATGAGACCGGGATAAACTCATAGAAAAGAAATTGAATAAAATAAAATATATATATATATTTTTCAAAAATAATGCAGAATGATAAGATTGTATGAAATTGAATTCCTAACAAATCAAATGTCAAAATATTAAACCATGAAAAAAATCAATCACGCAAAAAGATCTAAAAAACTAAGGGTGAAAATAAAAAAAAATCGGAGAGCAGACAAAAATTTTCAATCGAAGGGTTAATTGAATTGAAAAAAAGCTTTAACAAAAGAAAAAACAAATCAAAGACTTTGATTGAAGATGGGATTGAAGGCCAGAAAAATAAAACAAAAGAACTAGGGAAAAAAATAAAAAAGAATAAGAATAAGGATCAAAATAAAAAATAAAATATATGAGAAATTGTAATTTAAGGACTAGATTGAAAAAAAATTATAAAAAAGAATAATAATGAAATTAGAAATTAAAAGAATGAGGACTGAAATTGAAAAATAAAAAAAAAAGGACAACCATGAATTTTACTTGATAGGATAGATAAAAGAAGAAGAAAAAAGAAACGACTGTCGGCGACAATCTGACCGTTATATGTCGTCACACGCCACCCCATGTGGAAGAGGATAAGGGGGCACATCCAAGGAGACGGTAGAATGTTAGGTTTGGCTATTGGGTGCCATCACACGCTCTACCTGGATGACACAGATACTACACACTCGTTGGAGTATGCTGAACACGAGCTAACAACTTTTCTGATTAAAAAACAAAGAAATCAACATGAAATATCAAAACAGCCCTTGACCCTACTAATTGCCCAAAAAATCAGTGTAAAAGTACACATGTATCCCCAAATGCAAACCTGATTTTTTGGCTTACTATCGTACTTTAAATGTACATGAATGGTGGATAAACCAACCCAATACTTTTTTTGTATTAGATAAATAAATATTTTTATTGTTTAAAATTTTATAAGAAGTTAAAAAATTATCTGGTCAACAACTTTAAATTTTGTTGATTTCAAATATAAAGAAAGTATTTTTGTAAAAAAAAAAATTTAGACATCACCAAATAATTCTTAATAACTAATAAGCCAGTAAAAAAACCTAAAACACCCAAGCTTTTTTTTTTTTTTTGCATTCAAAGAAAAATAAATAATTTCATTTTAGCAATACACGATAAATTATTTCTATGGCTACAAAGTGAAAAACTCAGGCAGTGTAATGTTTTGGTTAACTGGTATGTAGAAAATAAATATAATCCACGGGCTCACATGGACTTAGGGAGACCATTAATTAGTAATTACTCTATACATACCATAATCAGAATCATGTGATGCTTAAACCCCTTTTATTGGATTTTATACCCTGCAACCGGTCTTAATTTCGGCAATGTGGCAGTTGTCTCCATTGTAGGCCCACAAATACTGATGTAGGAACATCCGTACAAAGAGTCCCACGAGATCGATTTGGCAAATTATCAGACCTGAAAAAGATTATTTTTTTCGGCCATCACCATTGGATTGATCACACGTAACCACGCATATCTCTGAAAAAAGAAATCAGTGGAGGATTTATTTTCAATTTATTTTCAATCTTTTTTACCGAGTGATGTTGTATTTTTTTTAAAAAAATTCAAATCATGAAATTTCATGTTAATTTTATCATATTTAATAATTAATAAAAAATTAAATATTTTTATTATCATTATAAGTTGTAAAACATTAGCTCTATAAATCATTCCTGATTTAGAGAAAACTACACTACCTCAACTTTAGAATGAGAAAAAATAAAACCCTGTTTATTTATGTTTTTATTAATTAAATTGATTGATAAAATTCAGAGAGAGAAAAACCTTTTTAAATCAGCTAACTAATTATTCAAATTATTTCTTTATTCAATTTAAATTAATTTTTTTACTATACAATTTTATCCAATCCAGTACGTAATTCAAATACTTAAAAAGTTACTGTTAACTATTAAAATACTTAAAAAGTTCCGGATTCAATTTTTGAAAAGAATTTAACCTAACATAGACGAAAATAATTTGGGTTTTTTTCTTTTAAATAGTGCTTTACATGTGATTTTAAAGAAGTTGAAAATTAAAATTGGATTTTAGCGCTTTTTGGCACGTGAGACTCCATACTTGGATCCACCGACATGCCACGCTGACCACGCAATCCAATAGTTAATAGATTGGTAAGCAGAATAAGGACGTGTTTTTTCTGAATTTCAAAAGCATTTTTAATAAAAATTAAATTTTTTTTATTAATTTTAAATTAATATAATTTTAGTGTTTTTAAATTATTTTGATGTGTTGATATTAAAAATAATTTTTAAAAAATAAAAAAATATCATTAATATATATTTTAACACAAAAAATTATTTAAAAAACAACATCAGTCACGTTGCCTAATTAACTACCGAACCTAATTATAGCTGCAATATGGGGGCGATGTGGACCTGCACCTGACCTTAGATGGGACCCATCCATCACGTGCAGTAGAACGACTATTATTTTAGCTGTTTGCTTTTGAGAAAACGCTTTTAATTTTTAATTTTATTTTTTTTTACATTTTTATATCATTTTTATTTATTTATGTTAAAAATAAATTTTTAAAAAATAAAAAATATTATTTTAATCAATTTCTAAATAAAAATTAATTTAAAAAATAATCACTATCATATTTTAATAAAAAAACTCTAGGAGAATATTAAAAAATACAATATAAATTGTTTTTTTAATTTTTTTAATTTTAAAATATATTAAATTATTTTTTTTCAATAAATTTTTTTTTAACCTCGTTGTCAAACTGTCCTGTTTGTTTTTGCATTTTAAAAACGCTTTTGAAAAAAATTAATTTTTTTTACTTCAAATTAATATTTTTTATATTTTATCATTTTAATACATTAATATTATAAATAATTTTTAAATAAAAAATACTTTAAAAACCAATCACAGCCTCCCAAACACAATATTTGTCATCAACGTGTTCCACCCTCCTAGTACTCCGTCAACTTGGCGCTTCTATTTTGGACTGATCCAGTGAGCAGTCTATTTACGCTCTTGTTCCTTTCACTTTTTGACACCAACCATTTTGAGAAGTATGCTCTTTTGCATATTCCATATTCCACTTGTCCTCCTTCGTTTATGGGAAAAATATTTGTGCAATTTTGACAACAACTGTTGGAAGCCATGCTTTAATTTAGTCTCCCATCCTTGTTAAGACGAAATATATTAATTATATTATTCTTCATACCTTTGCATGTTTATCACAGAAAATAATATAAAAAACAATATTATTTTTAATCATTTCTTCATGCAATAGCAAAAAAATCCTTCAATCGACTTAAACATCAGCCAAAATTAAACAAAAAAATTAAAATATTCCGAGCTTATATAATCCATATATATATATATATATATATATATATATATATATATATATATATATTAAGAAAAGTCAAAAACTTTGTTTTTCAAACACTAATGTTTTCCTTGCTCTTGTATTTATTGTAATATTTCTTAGATTATCGATAAAATACATCTCCCTATTTAGTATTTTCCATGGTTTCTTTTCGTACTATTATAAGGCAGGTTTCTCGTAATTTGTGTTCTATTTTCTTCCCTCGGTCTATCTTGTATTTTAGCCGTACAGCATGTGCATGGAATGGGTTTCGACAGTTATTATATTATATTATATAAAACACTAAATAATGCGGCCAAACACTGGGCCCGCATCATTGTTCACACTATTGACATTTTACCGTGATTTTATTATTTAAAATTTTATTTTTAATTATTTTTTTTATGATTGTAATTTTTTTGTCAAATTCAAGAATAATTAAATCCAAATTGTTGATAAAGATAAAATTAAAAAACAAAGGTCTAGAGTAGAAAATGCGCCACACATGGTGATGGTTTCAAAGTTCATACAAAAAATTTACTTTAGTCCTCAACTTTATAAATTATACCTACTTGGTCCCTCAATGTTTTTTCAATTTAATTTTGATGTAAAAGTTTATTTTTGTTTTGTTTTAGTCCCTGTTTTAAAAGAAGAAATAGAGAGATCGCTAATTCCGGTGATGATGAGAGAAAATCCTTGAAATTGCCTAAAAAACAACTAAACTTAGGAAGATTTTTTGTTTCGGGTTTTGTGTGGGATTTTTTGTTTTTTTAAAGTTATTTATAGTTTTTTCAAGGTGTTTCGACTCTTTTCTAAGTGATTTGGATTAAAAAAATAAATTTTTGGATAAAAAAATATATACCTATTTTTTCTAGCCACCATAATAACCAGAATTTAAGAAATACTAGATGACACATCATTTGGATTTTAAAAAAAAATAACGGGACAGACATCCTATCATCCGCTTCAATTATTTATATATTTTAAAATAAAACTTGTGTGTGGATCCTCTTTTTAAATGGGTCAAGCGTTAGCCTAGCTTGCTAATATCTAGTTACTTTCTGGAATTTATATTAAAAACAAAATTTCAAATACAAGAAATAAATTTTAGATTAAAATGTTTTTTTATCACTTTTAATAAATTATTAATTTGATTTTCTTACATTTTCTTGTGTGAATCTCTTTTAAACAAATGTCACTGAATATTTTCAGTGCAACATAAAAATTTTCAAAGACAAATACGGTGTCGTTAAGTCATCAGCAGTGAAAACCACTTCCACTCAATGGCCTTTCAATGATGATGCTATTGAAAATGACAGGTAGATAGCTCTTTCTTGTCAAAACCTCCTTTTTTTTTTTAATTTTCTTGGATCAAATTGAAAAACTTAATGCAAATATATAGAAAAGTTATGCATGGTGAATGGTGTAGTTTGTGTTTTGAAATGACCGGTGGAGATTAATTTGATTAAAAAAAAAAGAGATCAATGAGCAGGGGTGATTATTTTTGGTTCAATTCGGCTTTTATCAAAAAAAATAATCAAACTGATTTAAAAAAAACTGAAACCGGTTCAAGTCGACCGGTTTTGGTTCGATTTGGTTTTTTAGGACAAAAACCGGTTCAAACCGGTTTGGCTTTGTTTTTTCAGTTTGGCTCGGTTTTTTCCAGTTTGGCTCTGTTTTTTCAGTTTTAGGCTCATAAAATCAAAATCAAATCGAACCGGTTGGTTTTTTCAAAATTTTAATCGGTTTAATCGAGTTTTTTCACTGATCGGTTTTTTCGGTTATTTTTTTTTCAGTTTTCCGGTTTTTCGGTTTTTTTGCTCACTTCTATCACTAAGTTAGGTGTAATTGAAATTATACTTTTCTTTGATTATAATTTTAAAAATATTTGATTAATTAATACATAATATAATCTTCCATAAATTCTATTAAAAATTACCTAATTATAAGAAAGGCTATTATTTATAGTTTTGTTTTTAATTATAATTATAAAAGCTACCACACTTAAATTTCTAGTGGGATATTAATCCTCCTTTTTTTCTCCTAGTAATTTTCCGGTGGACAATACACCTATCTTCATAATTGCTTCGAACTTTTTTAAGGATGGGGCTATCACGTGGCCGCCATCTTCTGGACCACGTTTTGGGGCGGCGTTGATGCGGGGCTCGAAAACATTTATATATGCCACGTGTATGGTTTCTGATCAGGAATCACGTGATTATGTGTTTCACTCAACCTTGCCGCAGAGAGCGTGGCCAAGAAGAGAGGCGTGCAGTCACGGGACTCTTAACGTTTTTTTAATAAAAAACTGAATTCTTTTACATTCAATTAATTTTTTTTATTATTTTGATGTCAAAGTATTTTAATAAATTTTTAAATAAAAAATAATTTAAAAATAATTTTACTACACTCGTGAATAGAATATTAATAAAGTAGACCTATAAGCTCCTGTTTGGTTTTGCGTTTCAAATGAAAGTTAGATAAGTTTTGAATTTTTTATATTTAAAATTAATTTTTTTTATATTTTTAGATTATTTTGATGCGATATATAAAAATAATCTTTTTAAAATAAAAAATTATTATTTTGATACAATTTAAAAAACAACTGCTACTATACTCTCAAATACCCTCGGTAATTGAAAGAGTGACAATAATTATAATTTAAAGTGTTTTTTATTTAGAAATGTATTAAAATAATATTTTTTTTTATTTTTAAAAAATAATTTTTAATATCAAAGCATCAAAAAATTTTAAAAATATAAAAACTAATTATTTTTTAAAAAACTAATTTTTTTAAAAAAACATAATTTTTACTATATTTTGAAAAATTATCCAAGTACAGTAAACAAGGCACAATTATGAGTTGATTGTACTCTATTGCCAACGTGACATAACAGTATTTTGATGACTTTTAACTAATAACCAACCAAAAAAAAAAAAATTACACGAAGGGAACAAACGGCTTCTTGGCCGGCACAAAGGGGATAAGATTTACATGTATCGCTTGCGCAAGTCTTGATGTAAGAATATATTAAAATAATTATTTATTTTTAATATTAATTCGTTAAAATAATTGAAAAACAATAATTTAATAAATTTTCAAAGCACATTTAATAGAACATTAAAGGCCCAAATAATGGAACAATTATGGTGCGGTGGAGTACCTATTTGTTATAATAATGATATAAATTTCCAGCTAGCTAATCAATTGCACCAAAAAAAGAAAGGTATCAATTAAACTCTCTTTTTTGCTTAGAAAGGGAAATGCTCAGCAGAACATAATGAGATATTAATGAAGTTTAGTTTGCAAGTGTGTGTGTCTCTATATATATATATCCAACTCACGCCATGGGTTGCTTTAATTTTTTTAAAACATAAAAAAATATAAAAAACATCGATAACATGTTCTCAATAAAAATAAACAAATTAATCATTAATAAAAAAAATTCATTGCATATTAGACAATATTCTTTTTAAATATTGAATGACATTTTCTTAAAAATATTTACAAGGTAACATTTTGGATCAACCCAATTAGCGTATTTAAAACACTAAATATGTGACCCGAGTCATGAAAACAAAAACCCTATAAGAAGAAAACAAAAAAAATATTTGAACTCTATTTCCAACCAATTTAATATAAAATGATGAAATAAAAAAAATAAAAAAAGACAAACAAAAGACCCAAGTTAGTCTGTCAAACCCATGACTTAACTCATGAGACCAAGATAACCCCATGAAAAAATATTAAATTTTTTTTACAAAACTCAATTTCCAAACCAACCCAATGCATAAAATTAAAAAAATTATTTTTTTTAAATGACAAAAAACATAAATGAGTTTACCCGAGTAGTTTGTTAAATCCACAACTTAGATCATGAGACCGAGATAACCCGATATAAAGTAAAGAGAAACAAACTACTAAGCTCAAGCTCTAATAAACCTAATGTTGAAGGATAAAATTGAAAAAAAAATATTTTTAAAAAATGACCTAAAAAAGACGTCCAGCAACCTAATCTAACTCTCCAAACCCATAACCTAAGTTATGATTCTATGATTACCTCATGAAGCATAAATTGGAAAAAAAAAATAAAAAAGCTCATTTAACAATCAATCTAATGTTGATGGATGAAATTGAAAAAAAAACAACAATTAAAAAAAAATATCTAAAACAAAATGAATAACAATCAAAATAATGAGAAACAAAACTCAAATAACAATAGAATGACAAGATACCCCGGTATTTTTTAGAGTATTTGCATGAAAATCGAGGTGATGAAAGAGAAGATAAGGAAAGAAAAAGAGCAAAATAAACCTCTTCTCACCACCACTATAAACATGCACCTCACCAACGACTAAGGCTCGATGAGAAGTATCCAACTTTACCAAAGAAGGTGGCATTTCAACACTATATGACGTCGCACACGTCATTTGAACGTGACAGTGTCTTTCACTTGCTGATGCGTGTATTGCACGAACCAGCTACTTTGTCATTGCCTGTTGGACCTAGTCCCTGTAGTTGTTTTAAGTTTCACATTTGGTCTCTCAAGCCTTAATTGTTTTAAATCAAGGATATTGAAATTTATTTTGCAAAATCAATCATGAACCGCACCTCAAAATGTTTTCTCGACATTGCGGAATCCCAATATTTAGGCAACCAAAACCACCATTAAGCTCAATTCCAATAAAACTCAATGTAAAATGATCAAATTGAAGAAAAAAAATAAGCGACCAAAGAAAAAAACTAGGTTGATCTTTCTCATGACGATGTGATTGAGTCCCTAATTCTTTCAAGATAAAAGGGCTGAATATTTATCTACGGTTCAATTTCAGTCCCCATTCCTCTAATTGTTTTAAATCATTAAAATTTCTTTTAGCTTTGCCAAATCTAGCATCACTAGTTTTTCTCTTTCAAAATAACAAGAACTTTTCTCAAAACCAATTAAAGAAAACTATAAAGTTAGATCTCAATTTAACCCAATTTAAAAGAAATAAATTGAAGAGCCAAACAAACTTGAGTGACAAAAAAAAAAAAAGAACAAAAACATGTCGCACTAATACAATCTACAATAAAAATATGTCATAGTGAACAATATTTTCCCCAAAATATGTTAGTTTTTATTTTGTAACTGTAATATATATAAACATGGAAAGACTATGCATCACAAACATTAAATAGCATGGAAATTAATTTAATAACAAAGTATCTTACTAAAAATTTCATACAAACTATATGTAAATTAATGAATTCTATAATTGTAACACCTTAAAATTTTACAACATCAAAAGGTACCGTGAGCCTTGAACTAAATGAAAATCAATATAATTTTTTTTTGCATGATTAAATCGCACTACCCAATCATACAATTATGATTTGTGTCTTTTAACTCCTACCGAAATCTCGATAGAGTCTTCTATGTCTGAGTGCTTTTATAGTTCTTTTCTTCACCTTAAAACACCTGGATATCTCATCTCAATCAAGTTCACCTTCATTTCAACAACAATATCTACATATTAAGCCCCAAGCCTCTAAACCAATCAACCACTTTGACATCATATAATAATATTAATAAAATTAACATTTAAACCATAACACTTAGTGTACATTAAAGGTCAATTATACAAATGTAGAGTTTTCAAGTTCATATTTACTTATATTCTAATAACATTTATTGAAAATACACTTATGTATTGCATGTATACAAAATACATTAAATATAATGTAATTTTACTCAAAAACTAGCCAAGTAGTAGACTCTATCATTAGTTAAAATGGAAGTATGATACACGTTTGATATAAAACTTCTCAATAGAACTCGGCAATAATCAAAATCAACATGCCTTAAAATCATCATTATAAGATTTCCATCTCCTGTAGTATTTAAGGAACCCTATACTGCTATACATATATATAAACAAGCATCAATAAAATTTAACATTTCCCATCGTATAATAATTTAGCATCAACAATTTCCTTTTTTTTTCCAATCATTTTTCCTAGGAAAATCCATTTTACTTTTAAATATTCAAAATCCTATTCCCTAGTATTTTCATGGTAAGTAATCCTTAATCCACCATCTTTACATGCGACCAACCATATAATCCTGATATTAATATCAACTAATATCATTAGTCTCCATTCCATGGTAGCAGGGGCGGAAGGAAGGGGGGCAAGCAGGGCCCCGGGCCCCCCCTCTATATATATATATTATTGGGTAATTAAGTGTGGAGGAGGTTTTTTATTCTAAAAATGTGAGTATTCTTACAGTAATTAAGTGCGATTTTTCAATTTGATTTTCTTTGAATTATTTTACGCAGCCCTAATATAAATCCTGTAAATATGAAATCATTACTTTGCGTAATAAATCCTGCAACCGGTCAAAAATATAAATATAAATATAAATCACAAGTAAAATTTTTTAACGAAAAGATTGAAGCAGAGTCACCAATTAATTTATTTTTCATCAAACAAAACAAGGTAACTTAAATTTAAAATCTATTTTTGTTTTGTTTTGATATGTTTGTTAATAATTTGATGATGTTTTTTTTATATAATTCTACCATTTTTGCTTCATTTTTTTCTCAAATCTGCTAGTTTTACCAATTGTTTTTTGAATTCTTGTTATAGTCTTTTTTTTTCTAATTAATTAGATATATTTTATTGGTTTGTTTTGATTATACTTGGATTTTTTTTAATGTTTTGTTTTTAGCAGAGTTACCAAAATTATCAATTTTTTCTCACAATATATGTTTGGAGTTTAGGTTGAACCATGAACAAAATCAGAAGAATTTGATTTTTTTTTTAAAAAAATATTGATAACTCGCAGCCTAGTTAACAAACTCTAATGTGTAATGTTAACGTTATGGTTGAGCAACTCCAATGCGCTTCAGTTTACAAAGAACCCGTGTTGATTAGTGAGAATCATTCTTTATTACTTTTTGCTTTATTTCAAAGTTTATCGAATATAAATAATGCTTCGTTTTAGCTAATGTTTCTTATATACTTTGTATGTTTATATTTGATAGGTATAAAAACCAACAACATTAAAGTGATGAATATATTATGAAGATGAAATTAACTTCGTTGCTTTGACTTAATTTGGTATTGCTTCGAACCTTTTACCTTATACAAAGGTCATTATAAATTTGTAGTAAGTTATTTGAATAAAACTAAATTATACAGGTTTTTTTTACAACTCATGTACAATAAATTAAAATAAATATTATATCTTATTATATTAATTTTGGTCCCTCCTAACAAATAATCCTAGCTCCGCCCCTGCATGGTAGACTAATAAAAATAAATTCGGGATTAGTATCAACTGATACTATTAGTCTCCATCTTGTGACGAACTGAACAATTCATCCTGACCATCAAAACAATGATGCCAAATATTCTCGGCCATCAAACAATGATGTCAAATATTCCATCAATCCTTTTTTTTTTCTTTCGTTTTTTTTTCTAGTTTCATTTATCCTAAAACCATTGGTTCAAATCAAAGAACTACAATAATGAAAATCATTAAATTTAAAACTAGTGTAAGGTGTTGAGCACCTTCCTACTGTTTGTAATCCCGCTCCTCCTGTCTATGGTCTAGCTCCTAAAGTCCCTCCTATTTTATCATGATTTACCAATCGTTATCATCATATTAGGAACCATATCTCAGTTCCATATTTAACACTCATTTCACAATTTATAAATATAACTATTTCATATCTCATCCATATACGCCATGCATTCATGTTTGGAAAATATATTTTTCATATTTATTTTAACCATCTTAAAAATAATTGAGGCTAAAATCATGTCATATCCTCATCCATACACATCGAGTAACATCTATATCTCAAAGTTCTAGACAATTCTCTTATCACAATAACACTCACACATTAGCACATTATTTTTTGACCCAATCCTTTTCACATGTTACATCATTATATGACTCAGATCGTCAACATAATTTCGCTCAGTACGACGACCTATTTCATCTCTTTTTTCTTTAATACATGTTTTTCGATCATAAAAATAAAAAACATCCATTGCATTTCTTTCCTCTTCCAACCTTTACCTAAACCTATTAAATTTAACACTTCAAACCATTTTAGATATTAAAACATGTCAATACCTCGATGTCATTTGAAATTCATTCCGATCACACTTAACCAAAAACACATCCTTAGACTACATACACATTCCCCTCCTTCTACTTTCCAATTAATACATTTCGAGTCAACTCATTTCTTACATCAAATGAAAGTTTTAGACGCAAATAAAACATTTACGCCCTTTTAATTTCTAATCTATATATCCATGTTATCATCCTAGTTTTGTTCCTGAAATATTTTTAAAAAATATGATTTTATATTCACAAACCCATAAAAATCAAAAGCCTTGGCATATTAATTATGCTCATAATAAAATTGCAATAACTTTAATAGGCTAAAAAAACCAGTGCTGTAATTTGCATGAATATTTTTACAGCTCATTAATGTAACTGCAATAATAATTTAAATACAGGTTGCAAGTAACACTATCTCACCAATAAGGACAGCAACCCCCGTACCTATTTCCACATGAACACTTACCCCATTACTAGATTCTCAGTTCTTTCAGCTGGTTTAGGTTCCATGCCTTTTGCAAGTGAGAGTGGGACCCAATCCACCAAAAAAAAACAAACAGCCACTTACCGGTGAATCCAAAAACTTATCGTAACCAGACATCAATTATCATTTCGAGGACCATCAAAAACAATCTACCACTGCCAATGTCACATCCATTCTAATCAAAATACACCCGGGTGCACCATAACAAAACCTTCCTGCCTTCCTTTCCCTTTCTAGTCCGGTTTCGCGGCCTTGAAAAGCAAACAACCAAACTGACGGTTATAGCCAAAAACACTACCCCCCTTTCCCTCCCTCCATCCCTCTCTTTGTCAAGTATTACTATATGAGCACGAGATGGTCCTCCTCTATTCCAGGCAACAAAAAGACAACATAGAAACTCCAAAACGACGTCTCTCTGATCACTAAAATCTCAAAAAGCCAGAGCATGAGAATGCTGCTGCGTGAAGGAGAGGGAATGGCAGACTCCGGTGACAGTACGGTGATAGTAGGAGTCAAGCTTGACCCAGCGAGTAGAGAGCTGTTGACTTGGGCTTTGGTCAAAGTGGCTCAACCTGGAGATACTGTTATTGCTCTTCATATCCTTGATAATAATGGTTAGTGAAACTTGAACTGGAACGATGTGTTTTTGAGCTGCTTAATTATTTGCTGGGTGGTTTAACTTTGGTGATTTGGTGAAATAGAAATCGTGGATCGTGAAGGGAAATCTTCGCTTCTCTCGCTTGTGAAAGCTTTTGACAATGTTCTTGCTGTTTATGAAGGTTTCTGCAACTTGAAACAGGTTGGTTTTTGTTTTGTTATGTAGATTGAATTTGTGCTCTTCATTTACTCTCCATGTGGCATCTGTTTGGTGGCTGACAAAATTTAACTGAGTAAACGTTCATTATCAAATCTACGTTGTCGAGTTTCGGGGTCTTGATGGGATGTGTGTTGCAGGTGGATCTCAAGCTCAAGATATGCAGAGGTTCATCAATTCGGAGAATTTTAGTCAGGGAAGCAAAATCTTATACAGCAACAAAGGTTATTGTTGGAGCTACCAGGAATCATCTTTCAATCTGGCCATCAACATCTGTGGCCAAGTATTGTGCTAAAAAACTACCAAAGGATTGTTCTGTTCTTGCTTTCAATAATGGGAAAGTTGTGTTTCAAAGGGAGCGCACTCCAAATAATACCGGTAACTTTTCATGGTTTATTAGAGCTTTATCCCAACTTGATTTTCTCACATATTTTTTCCCTCGGTTGTTTTGTACAGTAGTAACCAGTTATGTGATTGTTGCAGGAACTAAAGATCATGTTCAGAATGGTTTGCTTGGTGTTGTTCACAAGACAATTTCATTTGAGAAAAATTCTAGAGTATCGAATGAAGGCGGTACCAACGAGGCCTCTAGGAACGATCAGGACAATGGCCTGACTTTGGAGCAGGTGTTAATGAAAGCTCGTTCCAATAGTTTGGCAAGTATCATGAAAGAGAACTGCTCAGTTTGTGGATCGGTTATGAAACCTGCTGATGATTCCTGTAATCAATCTGCAGAAGCATCTTGTGGTGACAGGGATGGCGATGACAAGTCTTTAGCTCTAGTTCCAGTACCAAGGGTAGAGGAACCCACGAGTTCAGTTTCCACGTTAATTGGTCAAGTGCCTGAATTGAAACCTGGTTGGCCACTACTCCGTAGTTCTGTTTTACCGAATCGAAAAACATCAAATAGATCTTTAGTGAGGCAGATCTCTGTGGTTCAATGGGCAATGAGGTTGCCCAGCAGGCAACTCTCACTATCCACTGTCAATTCAGATCACAAACAGGATGTTTCTGATAAGGGTGAAGAGCAATTGAATTTAGATGGAGAAAGTGGTGCAATTGTTGCCGTTGGAATGGAGACAGCGACAGCTCCGCTTTCTCCTGACCACAATTCGAGAAGTCTGCCAAAAGAATTGGAGGGTCTTCATGAGAAATACTCAGCAACTTGCAGATTGTTTCAGTGCCAAGAACTTCTCTCAGCCACGTCCAACTTCTTGGCTGGTTTGTTTCCTTGCACAAATTGTAAATCAAAGCAACTGACCTCGGTTTCATTTTAGCCATTATGTGATTTACCGATCTTTTTATTTTTTTATTTCAGAAAATTTGATTGGGAAAGGGGGCAGCAGTCAGGTCTATAAAGGTTGCCTTCCCGACGGCAAGGAACTTGCTGTGAAAATCTTAAAGCCATCTGAAGATGTACTGAAGGAGTTTGTTCAGGAAATTGAGATTATCACTACCTTATCTCACAAGAACATCATTTCTCTCTTGGGGTTCTGTTTTGAGGGAAAAAATCTTCTCTTGGTTTACGATTTCCTGTCAAGAGGAAGTCTTGAAGAGAATCTTCACGGTAATTGATTAAAAATCCTCGCTAGTATTAGATAATCGTCAATGCGTTGAAATACTTTCTAAACTGCTCGTTTTACTGTGCTCATTTATTTAGGTAACAAGAAGGACCCAAGTGCATTTGGTTGGAATGAGAGATATAAGGTGGCTTTAGGAATCGCAGAGGCCTTGGACTATCTTCATAGCTGCAGTGCTCAACCTGTGATCCACAGAGATGTTAAATCATCAAATATCCTATTATCTGATGATTTTGAGCCACAGGTGATGCGTTTCCGACTCTTCTTTTTTACTTGCAATGGTTTATTCTCCGAGCTTCCAAGTTCTGAACCTTTCATGGTATTCTCAGCTCTCTGATTTTGGACTTGCTAAATGGGCACCGACCTCCTCATCTCATATAATCTGCAATGATGTTGCTGGAACTTTTGGGTATGTTATTTATATTGCCACACCATTGGTGTTAGTATAAAATTTCTGTCTTTTCCTTTCATTTCCGAGAGTGAAGAATATTATGATTTTGATTGTTCTGCGAGATTAACTGCAATGAACTTGGTAAAAGGAAAAGGATATTGTTACTTTTAATCTACTTGTTGGTTACTAAGAATAGATAATTGCTGCAGTTACTTGGCTCCTGAATACTTCATGTATGGCAAAGTAAACAACAAGATTGATGTCTATGCATTTGGTGTTGTACTCCTCGAGCTTCTTTCAGGGAAAAAGCCAATAAGCAATGATCTTCCTAAAGGCCAGGAGAGCCTAGTTATGTGGGTATGTCCCCTGTTACTCGTTAATTTTACCCGTCACTGAATTTATTACACGATTTTGTCTCAGAAAATCACATGTACTTACTTGTCCAGGCAAAACCAATCCTAAATGGTGGTAAGGTTTCCCAATTGTTAGACCCAATCTTGGGTGATAGCTGTGATCGTGATCAGATGGAGAGGATGGTTTTAGCCGCCACTCTCTGTGTAAGACGTGCCCCACGAGCTAGGCCTCAAATGAGCCTTGTAAGTCATCTTTATACACTCTTCTTTCTGGTTATCATAATAGGCTATCTACTACAGCGGTTGGCAAAATGCTAGCTCTAGATGTTTGGTTCAAATTTGGAAACTCTTTTCAAATAATTTGAAATTAAAATGGAATTGCTCACTTGGCACGAAAAGTTGCTCTCTGAAATGCAATCCCCTACTACATATGCCTGCATATCTCTCATCAAGCACTACCTCTACTACAGCAGCATTAGCTCCAATGCATACGAGTGAAATGTGGATGGTTTACTTTTTGATTTTCCTGGTATCTTAGTCATTAAAAATAATTTCATTTCCTTTTTCGATCATAAAAGGTTGTGAAGCTCCTCCAAGGAGATGCGGAAGTGACCAGGTGGGCACGGCTGCAAGTTAATGCTGTGGAAGAATCTGACGTGTTGGATGATGAAGCATGTCCGCGTTCTAATCTCCAGTCCCATCTTAACCTTGCGTTGCTGGATGTTGAGAATGATTCACTCTCCTCGAGCAGCTTAGAGCAGAGCATATCATTGCAGGATTACTTGCAAGGCAGGTGGAGCCGCTCATCAAGCTTAGACTAACCAACATCATTGTTCGTCTCTGCAATTCTTTTTTGTATATCCTTTTGGTGTTTACCTTTCTTGTTCAATTAGGTTTGTGTTCTTTTTTGGGTTTCTTACAGATGGGTATTGGATGAGAGGTTGTTTGTGGTGTGCCCTCCTCCTCCCCCTTTAGTAGAGTCATAAATGCAGTCCCCATCTTGTTGGGACAGTTCTTTCTTCTTCACCTCAAAGGTGTCGGTGCTTGATCTAAATTGATCAAGTTTGGAATTTGCTGTAATGGTTTATGATGGTGATAATTTTGTTGTAATACTGAACATTTTCTGATAAAGTGAGATGGTGAGCACAAAAAAGTCACTGCTCCTTGTGTCTTGAAAAGGTTAATAACAGCAAGTTTTGATTAAAATGCTGCCTAACCAGTCCAAGCTAGATAGTCTTTTCATCTGCAACTTTATGATTCACAGATTGCTTATGTGGTCCATTCATTTGCAACTTCATGACCACACGGGCGCGCTCATGTACGATGGGTCCTCAGAAGTCATTGTCATTCCTCGCAAGTTCCATCATGGTGCATTTGCCCCTGTTAGGTCTTTCCTTCACCGCCACTGTTCTTAGTGCCCTTTCCCCTCTCCCATCGCCATCATCCATTTGCATCCTCGATGTTTCCGTGCCTCCTAAGGTACTTATCTAAAACGTGGAGTCCCAGTCATAGTCACAGGCTCATAACTAAGCCCAAAACATCTCCTACACCAAATCACTCTTATCTCCACCGACACCATGTTCGTGACACTAACACAACCAGTGCTGGTCATGTCGCAAAGATTTTACTAAATTTTACCCTGCTCCAAACCAAACTCTCCCTTGAAAACATCATTCTTTCCCACCTTCCACCTCTACAAAAGCCCGTCAATTGGACCACAAGACAAAGAACCGTAAGAGAGCAAAAATGTCAAGTCCCTTTTTCTCCTCTTGCTTGAGCTGCCAGTAAACGATGAACAGAGACAGAGATTATGGCACATAAAAGTAGCTAGTTTACGAGCATGTAAAATAATCAAGGACAACATTGAAAACTTGATATCATTAATTAAACTGCAAAGACCGAGTATATATGACATTAAATTAACAAAAGAAAAAAAATTATTAAAAGAGGTCAGTTTTTTTCTGTGGTGTTTCAGTATAGTGGACTCAAGCAGTGTGTCTCACACTAATTTAATCAGTTTTTTTTTTTTTTTATTATTTCAATTTCTTTTCTTTTCTTTTCTTGCTTTTTGCTGGTTATGGCATGAAGTTGCTAATTTTTCTCTTCTTTTCATGCCCGGTGTATGGATTAACAAAATATTCACTCACCACCTTGTTAACCCTAGAAGGAAATGGAGAGAAATTTCCGATCCCTTTTTCAACACTGAAGGCAAGAAACTAAGGGAGAAGATGGGAAGGTAACTTGGGAATAGGGGTTACGAGCCTGTCAACCCTAAAAAGGAGTAGCAAGAGAAAACGAAGGGGGGCAGAACCAACTAGACTAGAGGAAGAAGGTTGGAGATGAGAGAGTTCGTCGGTGACTGGAACACAAAACAACGGGAAAGCTTTTTCCTGTTTATGGTTTCAGAAAATCGAGCTTCTTTTTACTCAGTCTATTTCTTCTCTCTCGATCTATTTCTCTTCTCTCCAAATCATGAATTTATTTTGCCCCAATCCCTAATTAACCTCGTAGATTGATGGGTTTTCGTTGATTTTTTCATTTGCATCTTGGTTTAATTAGTTACCAGGTGGGTTTGATGGGTGGGCGAAGAGGCCGGAGAAGTTGTTTACCCTGATGCTTCAAAGCCTCGGGATAAGGTGGAGGATGGTGGATGGGTGCACCAAAAATTGAAAATCCCAAATGTCATTGTAACACCCCAGGTCTTTTTAATATGATTTCTTTCATGAAAAATAAGGTCAATTATTTTTATTTTTTTGTAATAAAGGTGAAGTCTTCCCTGCATGTTTGCCATCCCAATTGACATATCAAAACACGTGTAATTATCTAGGTGGTAGTCTAGTAGTAAGAATTTAAGATCAAAAGGTTTGCTTTCTCTGTGGTTTCAGGTTCGAGTCCTGTGGTTGCTCATATGATGGCCACTAGAGGCTTACATGGCCGTTAACTTCAGGGTCTGTGGGATTAGTCAAGGTGCGCGCAAGCTGACCCGGACACCCATGTTAAACTAAAAAAAAAAAATGCTTTACTCTCCGCATAAATATCGGCTATACGAGGCTCCATCTAGATAGTGACTTTAATACATAAATAATTAGTTTTGATTCAAACAATTATTGATTCACACCCTTTTTTTAAAAGATAAAATAAGTTATGTTCGGGATTTATGGATGTTTGTTTTAATAAATACAATTTTTAAAAATTAAATTAAATTTATATTTTCATCTTTATAATGATATAATAATAATTTAATTGCTAGATAAACACTTCATTAATTTACCTCCAGCTTCCAATTCTCCCTTTCTCACTCTCTGTATAAATTTTCTACTTGTAAGAGTTTTCTTTCTAGAATTCCATGTAACCACACCCTCCCTGTAATCAAATTAAGAGAAAATGAAAGAATTTTGTAAGAGAGAACAAAGTTTTTCCCTCTCCCTCTACCACCAGCTGGTTTTAAGAGAAAAAAGGGGGAATTTTTTTCTTTTTTTTATTTACAAAAACCACCACTCATACTTACCATGATGAAGACAAGAAAACATATTTATCATCTCAATCTCTACTTTATCGGTCTCTTTGCAGTACACTTATCTGCATCACAGGTCTTTGCGTGGTATCACTATTTTCTTGGTTCCTCTAGTCATATTGGTTTGCCAAGTATGCCCTATTAAACTCCTTTTGCTTCCACATGCGTGTCTATATTTTAACAATTTAATCTATAATTTTCATTTCTCTGCTGCAAATTCTATAATAATCAGACCAAGTATTGGAGATGTTAGGAGTTGATGATCAAGAAGGGATGTTTTTGTGATCTTACAAGTTGAACACGACTTACCTTACAATTCAAATAGTTTAGCCATCTATTCCTCACTTTTACAGGTGATGTTTTGATCCTTTTTTTTTTATTGCAGGATCGCTCACTTTGAATCCTTTGATGCATTGCTTCATGATGCGGGAAACAAGATGGGACTCTTTTATCTGTAGAGAAATGGATATCCCTCTCTACATTTTGACTCCTTTTTTGCTTCAAACTTTATGGCTTTGAATGACTTCAAACTCCTGTGTTTTTATATAATAACAATGAGCTTTTTGTATTTCTTAGTTCTGCTTAATGCATCTTCAAGTGCTATAAATTGTTTTTGCTTAACTACTTAGATAGAATTAATGAATTTTATAGGCAAAAAAAGGATGTGAAGAAGAGTTTAAAACAGCTCCACAGAAGCTTCGTGGCAAGAAAGTTGATATATTTCAAGAGACAGTGGAAATCACAGTTCTTAACCAGAACTTATGTTCTATACGCTGATAATGTAGTTGCAATTTGAAGAAAAGTATGATGAGTTTTATGCTTTTATGACAGGACCGCATAGAAAGTCTTGAACAACTTCTAAAATCCAGGCTCCAAGATTTGTTTCAAAGAAGATTCCTACTCTAAGTCGTCATTGTATTATTCCTCTTTGCAGCCTTTCAATCCTATATTTTCTTTATTCTCCAGTTGGCCTCATGAGAAAGAATTTATTCTTCATGAAACTTGATAGCCAACTAATACATTTTATTTCAACTTTTTACCTATTTGATCATATATATAGGAGTAGGATTGATGGTCTTTCAATAATCTGGAGGAATTAATGGGGTTTTAGAATTTCTAGATTCCTTACTGGTGCTCTATTTTTTGAAATTCTGCAATATTTCAAGATTTTCTCCTAGTCCTGGAAGTTGGAACCATAATCTCTGCCATTTTTCCTTATTGGTGCTCTATTATTTGAAATTCTGCAATATTTCAAGATTTTCTCCTAGTCTTGGAACCATAATCTATGCCATTTTTCATGTTTCTTTCAATAACCCTGTCATCTTCAAGAAATCTAAACGTCTTAGTCCAATAGGAGTTGGTTGAAAAAACAATTATCTTGCAAGTTGTGTTACCACCCTTAGCACAATTGTAACAGATAAAGTTGGAAGAAAACCTCTATTACTGGCAAATTTCTATCCAACGCAGTTAGGTCTAAAAATTCCCTCTTGACTCTCATCACCCTTTTGGCATTGGAAGTTAATTCATCCATGTATTCCAGGTTTCAGCATCAGGATTGGTTCTTAGCTGTATACTAACTGATGGTTTTCATTCTATCAAAGGGTTATTACTAACTATTAGGCCTCATAAATTCAATTGTCTCTCTCAAATGTTGATATTTAAAGTAGCCTTCTATAAAATTAGGTTAATGAATTAGCAATCAGGTTAGTCCTGCACTTGCTTTCACTGGCAAACCAGTAATTATAATCATTGTTGGATAATCTAATCTCTCTTGAGATTGATCTCCGGCTATACAATGTTTATTTTTGCTGCTGCTTTTGTATTTAGAGATGGAGTTAAAGCAAAACACTCTTGCGTTCTTTGCCGTGGAAGGTTGTAGCCCACAACAAATAGAAAAACAGAAACAAACACAGTATAATTGAAGTACCTAACTCTAAAAAGAAGGAAAAAATAGACGATGAAGAGGTTATTAAGGTTCTGTTTGAAAAATTATTATCGTTAATAATTTTTTTTATTAACAAGTTATTATTATTATTAATAATTTTTATTTTAAAAAATTATTACTATAAAAACTTGGATAAGATAAGTTTAATAATATTATTAATATGATAAATATTATTATTTGTGTTATAAATATTATGATTTTTATTATAATTAAATATCATTTTTTATTATAAATATTATTATTTTGATTATAATTAATATAATTAATATAATAATAAATTTATAAAAAATATTATTAATATTGAAAAACAATAATAGATTTGATTTGATTGGTAAAATTAAGAATTAATATTATTATTATTGTTATTTTTATTATCATTAGTAATTTTTTTAAAAAGTTATTATTACCATAGAAGAAAAACCATAAATGTTTTTTTTTAAATTAAAAAAATATAAGAACTTGGACAGACAAGTTAAATATTATTATTAATATTATTAAATTCATTAATATTATTAAAATTAAAATAAATATTATTATCGAAAAAAAAATATAGATTTGATTTTAAGGATAAAATCAATTATTATTATTATTATTAACTTGGCTCAGACATCTCCTTTCAAACCTAAGAAAATTAGGGCTAGAAAGGGGCGTCTAACCCAAGTTGCTTGGATGTGTCAGGGGCACAAACCAAAATCACTTGTGTTTTACAACCCCGCTTGACCCAATGATCTGGGGTCCAGTGTTTGAACCAAAGGTTGTTGGGTCTGTTGTCCAGACCCATAGGAAATGCGTCCGTGTCTGGACCAAGGCTAGTGGATTCAGCGTTAGGACCTAAGGCTAATGGGTCCGGTGTCAGGATTCAAGGCTAATGGGTCCGGCTTCAAAACCCAATTCTCTTGGGTCCGCGTTCGGACCCAAGGCTGATGGGTCCGGCGTATGGTCCTAATTCTCTTGGGTCCTGTGTTAGGACCCAAGGGTAATGAGTCATACACCACTACCTAATTCTCTTGGGTACGGCATGAGGATCCAATTCGCCTGGGTTAGTTGTTAGGACCTAAGGCTAACAAGTCCTGCGTTAGGACCCAATTCTCTTGTGTCCGACATCAAGAGGTAATGAGTTTGGTGTCCGAACCCAATTCTCTTAGGTTCGATGTCCGGATCTAAGGCTAATGGGTCCCGTGTCCGGTCCTAATTCTCTTGGGTCCCGCGTCAGGACCCAAGGCTAATGGGTCCTGCTTCAGGACTCAATTCTCTTAGGTCTCGGGTCAAGATCCAAGGGTAACGAGTCTTGCGTCCAAATAATATTCTATTGGGTCCGGTGTTAGGACTCAAAGTTAATGGGTCCAAGCTAATGGGTCCGGCGTCAGGACCCAATTCTCTTGGGTTTGGCGTCAGGATCCAAGACTAATGGATTCGACATTGGGTTCTAATTTTCTTGAATCCAGTGTTACAGCTAGATCTAATGCTCTTATATCTTAAATATTTTTAATATTTTTTATGAAAATAAAAAGTTGGACCACGACGTTAACTAGAACCTATTTGAGATGTGGTAGCAGTTGCGGTTCAAAATGTTTTTTGCTTATAAATACTTCAAAATAATATTTTTTTTTATTTTTTTTAAATTATTTTTGAGATTAACTCTGAAAACACAAAAAAATAATCTTTAATAAAAAAAATTAAATTTTAAACAACATTCCCAAACGCGCAAACAGCTTCGCGTTCAAAACCAAAGTATATTATTTTAATTGAAGAAACGAAACTCCAACCTAGGCTATGTTTGTTTCCTGAAAAATAGTTTCCGGGAAACTACTTTTCAAACTTTCTTGTGTTTGTTTACCATTAGAAAAGTTGGTCAACGGAAAACACTTTCCAGTCAAAGAAAAATTTGGCTTGGTTTTCAGGAAAGTGTTTTCCTGGAAAATTTGGACGGAAAACACTTTCCGGAAGTTATGAAAAATTTAGAAATGTCATATTATTTATTGATTATATTAAATTTAGTCCTCAAACTTTTGATTGCTATATATATTTTGTTTTGAATATTTATTTTTCAATTTCATCTCTTAAAATTTAATTTTTATATTAACTTTGGTTCTCATTTTTATAATTGTTATTTGCTTTTTTCTTATTATTTTTTTATTGAAATTTTTTATCTATCAAATTTGGTCCTCATTCTTTTGATTGTTATTTATTTTATTTGAAATAATTTATGAAATGTTAATTATTATTATTTTAATTTCTTTATCTTTTATTTTTTTATTTTTATATTTGATCTCTATTATTTTGATTATTATTTATTTTATTTGAGATAATTTATAAAATTATATTTTTTTTCAATATTATTCTCATTCAATTTTTTAATTTGTAAGATTTGTTTCTTATTATTTTAATAAACTTAGAAAAAATAAAACATTAATAAGTTATTTTTTAATTCATTTTCCATGACATAACCAAATACTAGAAAGTATTTTTCAATTTATTTTTGATTACACTATTAAATGTTAAAAAATAATTCACTTTTTTATAATTTATTTTTTTAAAATTTATTTTTTTTAAAAAATTATTTTTAGTAAACAAACTGAATCTAAAAGAAGTTGAGAACCTTGGCTCCAACACCAATACAAAAGTAACAAAACAAAACGAGTGAAACGACATAACCACAACAGCTGGCTGCGATTGGGAAACAAAAGACATGGCAGGGGAGGGCAGGCCACACTCTCGTCGTGTGTTCCTCCATTCATAGAAACAAAGCTTGTCATGGAGTATCATAAATATGATCTAAACGCGCGCGCATCCAGAAAGAGCAAAGATCGAACAATAGCCACCACCGCTATGACTCCTCCATCTTCCTATTTCCACTACACAAAGTACGCTAAACACTCTTCTCCTACCCCTTCTCCTCGTTACCCTAATAACCTTAATTTCCACCACCATTCCAACTTTCTTGAACCGCCTCCGCCGCCACAAACACCTCCTCCTCCACCGTCATTCCCACAATTCTCCCCGCGTAACCCCCATTTCTCCTATAACCCTAGCCCAAATCATCCCCAAATTCACGATAACTATAACCACCAGCGATCGCACCATGACCTTCCTCACTCAACTCAATTGCCTTGGGTTTCTCATCAATTGTACGATGACCGTCAACCGCCGCGTCGTTTACCCGAGTTCGATCACTGTGTCCATGAACCCCGACCCGATTTTACGTTTTTGCGTGATGATCATATGCAAACCAGGCATGAATTGGAAGGTGATCCTAATCCTAACTCTAGATTGGTTCAGGACCGTAATGTTGTGACTGATGGTGAGAGTGAGCATCGTCGTCGTCGTGGTGAATTTGGATCTAATTCTGATAGATCTTCTTCTAGTGTTTTCCGAACTGTTTCGAATCAACTGAAGGGTTTCAAGTCGAATTCAGGGAATTATGAGAATAGGCGCCGTTTGAATTATGATTATCATGAGAAGGGGAGTGCCAACCAGAGGTGGGTTCATGACAGAGAGGTTATGGGCGAATCGCGTGATTCATTGATTGAGTTGGGGAGTAACGAGATTGGTGATGGTGAAAATAGGATTCTTGCTGGGAAACGTGAGCATTATAGGATTAGAGACGGGAATTTGGAGTTGGAAAGGAATGGTGGTAAAAGAAGTAGAGAGGGTAGTTATGAGTTTAATAGGACTCCAAGGAAGCAGTTACAGAAAAAGAGTGCTCTACTTAGGCTTCAAAAGCCTAGTTATAGGAATAGAGAGGATAAGAGAGTGCATTATTCGAGTTATGCTGATTATACTAAATCTAGTCCTTTTAGAGGTAAACATCAGGAATCCGGTTTTTTAAGAGGCAAAGATAAAGATAAGGTCTTGCATGCAGATCGTGGGATGGTAGAGGGAGCAAGAGAGAGAAGCCCAGTAGAGCTTGATGTTTCTTTTAAGTCTAATTCGTTGGTAGCCAAGGCAATTTTGACGCCGACTTTAAGTTCTGCAGGTGCTTCTGAAATGAATTTGACACCTAGGAATAGAAAAGTTAGGAAAGTGTTGGTCCCTGCTAAGGATATGGATAGTTTGAATTCGTCAATGCATAAACTCAACAAGGTTGCATTGGGATTGGACGAAGCTGCAAGTGTTGCAAATAAAACGTCCAGTTCCAACAAGGAGCTAAAGAAGTCTAAAGAGGTAGTTACAGCTTCTGGTATTACTAATGTGCGAGATAGTAGCTCACTGCCTATGAAGAGGACTGTGTCCCTTAGAAGCGGAACCAATCTTGTTTCTGGTAAAACATCTTCACTCAAGGGTGGAAAGAAGAAAAAAGTTGTTAAGAGAGTAGTGAAGAAAGTTGTAAACCATAAGTCAACTTTATCAAGTTCACAGCCAACAAAAACTTGTGATGAACCTGTGAAAGCTGATAGCTTTGCCTATAATCCAACTGAACCCATCGACCCTGACAAGGCTGCTACTGTGGCTGACATTGTTGATCCACAGCCTTGTCCAAATGAAGCTACAGCGATGCCTACGAATGACAAGGTGGAGAGATTTGATAAGTTTATGGAATCAGGGCTGGTTGGCGCTGGTGCAGATTCTGGTAATTTATTTGTATTTAATATCAATGGAAATAAGAGCCGCTCAGCTTCTCCCTCAGGCTTTTCAAATCACGAAGAAACCAAATTTGTTGAGAGTTTTATAAATGGTGATTGTGACAAAGGCTTGCGTGCTATTGCAGATACTGAAAACAGTTTAAAGAAAGCACTAGATGAAACATTTAGATCCGATATTGGTGGTGTTGAAGATGTCAGCAAGCAGCCTTGTCAGAATGGAGATTCTTGCTTGTTTGAGGACAATGCTTTGAGGGGATCTCTCAAAGTTTTGGATTATATGGAAGGCAATACTGATTTTGGTTCATTAAGTTCAGAGAAAACAATAATTCATGAAGGTCCTATGAATACTTGTATGCCTTTGATGGGGTTAGATACTGCTTCAATGAACTCACAAGAGAGAATTACAGTTTTTGACGCGGGGGCATCTGATGTTGGTTGCAAGGAGCCCTGCAGAAATCTAGGTAGTCCATCAGCTGAGAATGGCATCACTGATCTACTTCAGGGTGCTAGTTTCCCTGTAGTAAACAATAGAAGTTTCTCTGTATCTATTTCAGGGGAAACAGGAATTCAGAATGATGTCATACGACCCAATCAGGGAGTAGGGGCCATTTTGGTTTCTCCCAGCTGCTGTACCAATTCAGAAGAAATTAACATTTCTGTCCATGGAACTGGTGATGATTTTAGTGAGCAGCTATCTCAAGATGGGGTTACTAAAACATTGGAGATTGCTTCCATCGGAGGTTCTCTAGATACCAAGGTTTCTGCAGGTGGCAGTGACGAGGATGCAACTGACATTACGAAGAATGATAAAAAAATTGAAATTCCTCAGTTAGATTTGTCAAGGACAGATGTATCTTACATGCATTTGGATCCTGCAAATATGGTCACCAGTACCACTGCACATTGGGTGGATAAAACCTTGAGATTATGTTTTGAAGACAGTGCTACAGCTGAGTGTACATTTTCTGGTTCCCAATTTGTGGATGTTGGCTCACAATCTTGTAATATCGTCAGTGTCCTTCATGAGGGCAGTTTAACAGATGTTTCAGCGGGTAAGGATTCTGTCAGGAGGAGTGATGATGTTGGTCCTAGTAATGTTTCACCAAGGAATGAAAAGAACAGAAAGTTCTCTGCTCCTCAACTGGAATTGAATTCTCCACAAGAATCTGACGCTGACGAGGGACCTGTATTTGCAGGTAACTCTACATCAGGTATGGAAGTGCCCTCCAATTCTGGTGATGGTCAAACACTGCCAGAAGAGGAAGCTGTAGTGTCTGATATGGATTTTCTGTGTACTTCTGACTTTCTGCCTGCACAGAAGCGGATCGCTGCATCGCTTGAAAATTGTTCAGCAGGAGAGCACACGGTGGCTGCAGTCAAAGATGATGCATTTGAAGATGATGGTCAAAAAGATGTTAAATCTCATTTCGCTGTTGAGGAACTGGCGGTTACAAAAGTGACATCCCGTGATCTAGTTGTATTGGGAGGCAAGGACATCATAAATGCTACTCCAGTTGTGGTTGGAAGTAGCAATCCAAATGACTCTATGGATGTTGATGCTGGTGAGGGAGACAAAATGGACATTAATGCTGCAGAGGAGCAAGTTGTTATTGACGGTGGGATTGATCCGTGCCAAATCCCTTCAAAACTTCAGACACAGGTCTTGACTGAAAAATTGCCAGGTATAGATGTGGAGGATAGTGATTTTCATGGTGTGAAGAACAATTCGCCTTGTATGTCAAACAACCTATCTTCATTTGAAGATGGCTTTGGAGTGTCTACTATCAATTCAAGTGAGGAACTTATGGCGTTTGTACCTGAGACACTGTCTGATAGGGGTTTTCCAGAAACCTTGCCTGATGTCCTGGGCACATCATTGAGCAAAAATCCAGTTGAAAAGGTTCATGGGTATCATGATAAAATTCTAGCTGAGAGGCCTGCAATTAATGTTGGTTCTAACTCATCTATATGTACAACAAGTTCACAGAGTGGTAAAATTGTTTTAAAATCAGATCATGCAGTAGAAGGTGATCGGCTGTTGGCTCGAAGGACAGGGCATTTTCCATCACAGGATTCCAAAATAACAACTCGGACGCAGAATGCTGTGAGTGGGCAATTATATGGAAGGAAGAACCAGACTAATTGTGCTGTATCTGAGATTTATCCAGGTCGCTCATCTTTTGTTTTTACTGCTTCAAAGAGTACAGCTTCTTCATCTCGCAACTCAAAAACTCAAACATGGCATCGAACTGATAGTTCTTCTGATTCTGCTCCACCAGCAAAAAAGGCATTCTCGAGCACTGTTCATGCACAAATGCAATTTCCTAGGAAAACTGACAAGCTCCAGAGCACCTCTTACATTCGCAAGGGTAACAGTCTTGTTAGAAAACCTATTTCAGTTGCTCGATCCCCGGATCCTCATGGTTTGAGTTCTTCTGTATATCAGCTCAACTCTTCTGGTACTAATGAACCAAAGAAGAGTACTGGCTCTGACAGTAGAATTGATATTGTGGATCCGCTTGATGTTGTGAGAAAAGGAGGCATGAATGCTTCTTGTGAGAGACCGAGAACACCACCTCTATCTAGTGTCCCTAAAATACCAAATCAGGCAACTAACGCTTTGGGGGTTCGGGTATCTTCCCCATTAGCTGAGCATCTTCACTCTCTTTCTACTGAAACTGCAACAGCCCCAGCAGAATTTATGGAAAGCAATGATGTTCCAAAGTCTTCTGACAATTTGTTGAAAATTTCAGAATCTCCAATAACTCAAAATAGCCAAATTAATAATTTGGAATGTAATGGTGATCTAAATGAAGATAATAAGGTAGTTTTGGCAAATGTCAAGAACCTAACATATGTTAAGAGAAAATCAAATCAGTTGGTTGCAACTTCAAATCCATGTGCATCTTCTGTACAAAATGCCTGTAACACATCATCATCTGATAGCTATTACAAGAGGAGGAGAAATCAGCTAATTAGGACTTCACTGGAAAGTCAGGTCAAGCAGACAACCAGCATCCCTGATGAAAGTTTGAATTCAGAGGGACAAACTGCTCTTTACTCTTTTTTCAGCGGAAATTTTAGTAAGCGACGACTGCGTAAAGGTGTGTTTGATTAACTTATTTCTTGCACACATTCTAATCCTTGTGAGCATCAATCTAAATAAACTGGTTGATTACATGGCTTATGTATCTTGCAACGGTTATACATTTATCATTTTGATAGCACTTTCAACACAGGAACATTTTAGGTATTGTATCCTATCATAGTCATCCTTGAAACCATTTTTTAAGGGGTGGGTTCACGTAGTCCTGGTTCAGAGCTGAAGACATCTCTGGATTAGAGTGGTGAGATTCTATATTAGCATGAGCATCTAAGCACTTGGCATGCTCAGTGTAACAGCTGCAGAGCAGCTTTTATTGACTATTGTTATTGTTGATGTATAGAAGATAGAAATATATGTTTCTCACCTTAGGTTCTGTTTTAGATAAAAATCTTTCACCTTATGTTCTTCTCCACATTCCAGTGTTTCTGTTCTATGTGTTCTTGCCTAAGCTATTGGTTTAGTTACTCCGAGGGGGGAAAATTGAGAGCGCTTGGTATGAGCCATTTTTTAAATTGATTGCATCTAGGCCAAGGACATGGCTGGTAGATGAAGTCTCAGACACATGTATTGTATTAATTTCCAGAATCCATATGAAGAGATAAAGTTGGGATCCAGTTTTAGGGACGAGAGGCTGGAGTTCAGGCAATCCTGCTGCTTGTATCATATATCTAGGAATGAACTGGCAAAATAATTGGAATAATTTAATTTCTATGCACTGATTTTCAGTAAGAAGATAATAAATTTGTCTGTGCATGTCACACATCATGGATTCTTTGGTCCAGCGATCACCCCTCGTTTGGATGTGGCATGCTGGAGTACTTACCTAATGTAATCAAGTTAGTCCGAACTTCAGTTTCAAAAACTGTTTTGGAATCATCTTCTTTTTTTGTTCTCTCTAAAACAAAATATATGTGGGTTGTTATCTTATACTAGAAATTGAATAGTTTGAAGATCCCAAGTATTCTAATATCCTTTAAACATTATATGGAAATTGAAGTCCTAGCTAAAACTTGATTGTTGACTGGCCTGTGCTTATGAATGGTACTTTTTATTAAGCATAGACATTCTTTTCACAACTTTTTTATATCTATTTTATAATGTCAGTTGTAGCAAAAATTTTTCAAAATTCATTTGTTTTCTGCAAGTCAACTAATTGTTACTATGATCACCTGTAGCCCACGGTGGACAAAATCATAGCTTACTCCCTGAGTATAATTTGGAAATGTTGGGATAGCTTTTCATCATTTTGTAGCAGCTCTAGCTAACATTAATTGTTAAATGGCCTCTGCTTATGAACGCAACTATTTATTAAGCATAGACATTCTTTCCGTATCTTGCATTCTCATTTTTAATTTCAGCTGTAGCAGTTCTGTATTTTCCCCTCTAAACATATGTATTGGTGTGTTTCTGCAAGTTAAGTATAGTGGATTAAAGTCATAATTTGCTCCCAGTGGATTAATTTGCAGATATTGTTGGAATAGAGTTTTTGATCATTTTATTTTGGCATGACAATAGTCATTATAAAAGAAACTGAAGTTGGCTATCCGTTTGCAGTCTTGACAAAGACCCGTAAACCTTCTAAGTTCTCTTTGGTCTGGACACTGCATGGTGCACAGTTATCAAAGAATGATGGTGATTCATTGCATTATGGGAAGGTCTTGTCTCATTTGTTTCCCTGGAAAAGAGCTACGTATTGGAGAAGTTTCTTGCCAAAACCATCTTCAATTTCAAATCATAGTTCCTTATCCTCAATTGGGTACAATGGCCTGTGGTGTTTTCCTTTATGTTTCTGCAGCTTATTTCAGTTTATCTGATGTGTACCTTTGCAAAAAATATAAAAATTTCTTAATCTTTTTTAGCAGGAAACTGCTACTGTTGAGAAAGAGGAATACAGTTTACACAAGGTCAAAACATGGATTTTCACTTCGAAAATCCAAGGTATTAAGTTTTGGTGGGTCTAGTTTAAAATGGTCAAAATCCATTGATAGGTACTCAAAGAAAGCTAATGAGGTCAGTTGGGCTGGATGGATGGCAGAGGCAAAATTTTTATTTTTTTTTCCTATTTTAACAGCTTTGAAGTCTACTTATGTTCACTTTGCAAATGCAAGGGTTTCATCACTCTCAATAATTTTCCTTTCTGCTTCTATGCAGGAAGCTACCTTGGCTGTTGCTGCGGTAGAGAGGAAGAACAGAGAACGGAGAGGTGCTGCCCATGTTGCTTCTCCAACAAAGAGTAGAAACAGTTCTTCTCGTAAGTTAGCTCATAGTATGGAGCTGCACCGAATATGCAGTGGTTCTGGTGTTTGTTGAAGTGTAATATAATGGAATTGAAAAGTTTCTTGCAAATGGAGACATCTGTGAATGCTTTAATGATTATTTTGTGTAATATAGTGGGAATTGAACTTACAATTTTTTGCAGGAGAACGCATTTTTCGTGTTGGCTTAGTTCGCTACAAAATGGACTCTTCAAAGCGGACTCTTCAGAGGATATCAGGTGGTCCTTTATTGATCTTTTCGTTGTTCATGTTTTAGGTTCGTTGTTTGAAATAGAAATTGATTTTATCTACACTTTGGGCTTTGGATGCCTGTAGTTATTTTTTGCTTTGGGCATTATTAACTTGGTCTATGCCACCAAATTGGTGTTTAATAAGCGAAGAAAATGATTTGTAGGTGATGAATCATCATGCTCTGGGGCCCTTCAAAAAGAAAAGGATGCCAAGAAGTCATATGTTCCGAGGAGATTAATGATTGGGAAAGATGAGTACGTCTTTGTTTACATTGTTTTGCATAACTTTAATTTCTGGTGAAATTAGTATATTGTAAACTGCTGATCTGTTAGAAATTTGTAGTTTATGGTTTGGGTTACTGGGTTATAAAAGTGGCTGATCACAATTTGTTTTTTACCAAAACTGGCAGATATGTGCGAATTGGCAATGGTAACCAGCTTATAAGAGATCCCAAGAAGCGAACTCGCATTTTGGCCAGTGAAAAAGTTCGATGGAGTTTGCACACCGCAAGATCACGATTGGCTAGAAAGAGAAAGTACTGTCAGTTTTTCTCAAGATTTGGGAAATGCAACAAAGATGATGGAAAATGTCCCTTCATTCATGATTCCTCCAAAATTGCAGTCTGCACAAAGTTTCTGAATGGTTTATGTTTCAATCCTGAATGCAAATTGACTCATAAGGTTGATAGAAGATCCAGTCAAAAGAACTTAACGTCCCTGTTTCAAATGGCTGATTTGCTTTTGTTGACATTCCACCTTGATTTTGTTTCTTTTGCAGGTCATTCCGGAAAGGATGCCTGATTGTTCTTACTTTTTGCAAGGTGCTCCTCCCTTCCCCCTTCTATTATGCTTTTGTATAACCTATTGGTGATAATGCAGGAATGTGAGAAATTTTCTGGCAGGCCTTTGCACCAATAAAGACTGCCCTTATAGACATGTGCGCGTCAATCCTAATGCTTCTATCTGCGAAGGATTTCTCAGGGGCTATTGTGCCGATGCGAATGAGGTATTGGCATATTCTTTAAATTCAAGTTACTTCTTGTTATTGTTTGACTTTTGATGAATAAGTAGTTCTATTTCGTTCAGAGGAGAAAAACATGTGCCAGTTGCTGCTAAAATGATTTACATTACTGCATGCAGTAAGATTACAGGGACATTAAAACAATATTCAGCCCATTGCTACGAGATGAGATGCTCTCCATTTACCCTTAAACACCCAGTGATAAAGCCCCTCTAATAACCATTATCATCTGTTTTTTCTTTTTCTGGTAACAGATGTCGTGATACCAATCATGCTGAACTGTCAAAACCCTGGCAGCTAACAGAATAGCTTTTCTTAAACTGACCTTTTTAAATTATGGATAAAACCTCTGGTACCCTTACAACCATGCTCGGCACAAACATTAAGCGAAGACATTTGACATCACCATACTGTGAGCAATGACCATGGTGCTGTGTGAGCTAAGGAACCAAAACTCAAAGCTCAGTGTTCATCTTGTATCCCTTAACCAAGAGTTGTTCAATCAAAAACCAAATCACACTGCTTAGATGGTTGCACTTCATGTGATTTTATCTTTAGGTCTGCCCATCAACCTGATCTTCCTTTCCTCAAAACTACAGGCTGACACAAGCTGTTCCTGGCCATTGCTGTAAGATTATCCAATTGATTAGGCTTTGGGATAAACAAGTTTTTAGAATATTTGCTTGATATTATTTATGATGATCTCTTAGAGAGATCTGTTGTTGTTGTTTTTTTTTTTTTTTTTTTAATGCTTGATAACTCTCTCTCCCCCCTCCCCCCCTCTCCGCGCACATACTTCACACAAGCTGTAAGTGTAAATGCAATATAACTCTGCTATACAGTGTCTGAAGAAGCACAGCTACGTCTGCCCCACCTATGAAGCAACAGGATCCTGTCCTCAAGGATCCAAATGCAAGCTACATCATCCTAAGAACCGAAGCAAGGAAAAGAAAAGCAAGCGATCTCGAGATAACAATGCTCAAGGGCGATATTTTGGTTTGATGCACGCCAGCACTACTGAGCTGAGAAATCCAGTGCCTGGAAAACTCAATGTGCTAGATAATGATGCTATTTCTTTCAAAGGAAGCATTGCTGATTATATCAGCCTTGATGTTATTGATGAAGTGGTAGAAAATACCATTCCAGCAGATGAGCACACAGCACTTGGTGATAGTGATCCTTTGGAATTGCAATTAGGTGATCTTGATGAGCTAATTAAACCTGTCCGTATAATGAACATCTGACGCGAAGATCACTGGTAGCTCAAATGTGAAGCACCGAGTTTGTGCGATTTATGAAGTCAATTGTACATAAGGTAGATCAGGTTTTAGCATATTCTGATCCTTCATTGAGCAATAGAATGGTCGATAGGGAAATGATTTTGATGAGGTTACACTGATTTTGATGAGCTTGTAACCTTCTGTGCCTGTGCATGGGGTATTTGTTAGTTTTCTATTCGGAACAGGAATATCAATGGCAAATCCTTCTGTTTTCTCATCTTTTAATTTCTTTTTTCATATATAGTTTATTTATTTATAGGAATGCATTTTGTGGCTTCCGTTGTGTACATAATACAGTGTAATAATTCATTAATGAAATGATGCAGCCAAGCTTTTGAACTACAAAGAATGAGGTGGGGCGTGTTTGTCTTCCCAATTTCTCTAATGCTGTTCTTTCCATGTTCTTTTGGTCCAACAATACAACCGTTATCCCCATGGAGGTTGAAAGTGCTGTGCTGTGCTTAAGAAGCTATGGCCCTGTGTGTAGGCATGGCTCCGAAGTTGAACTTGCACGAGCTTGAATGAGTCGTGAATCTTTTTCAAATTTAATTGCTGGAAAGCAAGGGGAGCCCTCGCTGTTCCAAAAAATTTCATATTTGTATAGAGATATTCTAGGTCCTTTTTTTGCACGTCTGAGTTGTAGGACCATTTTCAAAATTAACTTTAATGACGACTTTGAAAAACACATGAAATAATTTTAATGATATAAATTATTGAATACAAAATGTATTTCTCATTCAAAATTCTCTTCTTTTATTTATGCATTTTTTTTATTTGACAAAGCCATGAATTATTTTTTTAATCAATAGCATGTATTTTTTAATAAAAACTTAAAGCAAATAAAATAGGAATCTATAGGAATTCTAATAATTTAAATTTAGAAGGAAAAGATGTATTTGTTTGAGCAAAACTCTCTTTTTGTTATTTATTTTATTTCCATGAAAAATGTTTTTTACTTATTATAAGTATGGTTTTTTATATAAAAACATATCATAACATGTGAATCAATTTTCAACAAAGAAATAAAAAATAATATCTCGACGTGATTGTATGAAAAATAAAAGAATAATTAATGGTACAAAACAATTTAAAAAATCAACAACAAAAAATAAAAAAATATATTTTATTCTTATTGAATATTCATGTCTATTTTTAAAAAAATATTATGCATATTAGTTTCATGTATAATTATAAAAAAAGCAATTAAAAATATAACCATAAAAATCCCTTATCTTATTGAAAAAAATATGACGGGAGAAAATGATTTTTGAAACATCATTTTAATTATTTAAAGAGGATTATATATGTACGAGAAAATAAATTCATCAATATCAAAATTGATATTTTTTTTATATTATTGAAATGTGACCGACTACAAACTCTTTTTTTTCCCCTCAATAATCTTATCTTTCCTCTCTCAAAGGATTAAAACATAAAAAAATAAAAATTTTATGACAGAAATAACAAAAACTATCCTGGCTCTGCCTGACTGGAAGACCGATGGGAATTGGGAAGCCATCCCAGTTCTCCTCCGGCAGAGCCAAGTGCCGTGCGATATGCAAGTTATTGGTAATATTCTTTGAGAGACGGGCATTTTCAGGCCAGGAAAAAGATAAAAACATATCAATTAAATTGTTTTGAACGTCCAAGAAAATGACGAAGATGGACAAGAGTGTTTCTAATTCATTAAAGTACAAGTACAGTTTAGGGGGCAAAAAAGTCTAGAAATAGAGGAAAATAAATAGAAATACAAGAGAGTGCTTGCTGCAGCTTAATTTGTGGCAGCCAATTTTCTGCTTTTCTTCACCACACAGACCTTGGTAGCTTCAATAAAATAAGTCCTATCTTATCCAGAAAATAAATGGACTGGAAAGCAATTCTCAGAGAAGCTAGCAAACAAAGAGCTCATTGAGTTTGATTGCTATTACCGAATGCAATAGTGGCATTGGATTTAGCAATGGCAGCATCTTCCTCTTACATGGCTTGTGCAAAGTTCTCCATGCTGGGCTGGCTTGGAGGCAGAAGAGAACTGAAAATGAGACGCGTAATCTCCGTTTCACCTCAGGAGCAAGCTGAAGTCCAAGAATCACAAGAAGTGAATGCGCAAGAAGAAGAGAAAGTGAAGCAACCAGTACAACCAAGACCAGTGGAACCACAAGTGAACGTAAAGAGCAAGAACATGGGCAGGGAATATGGAGGGCAGTGGCTCAGTAGCGTCACACGGCACGTGAGGATCTATGCTGCTTACATTGACCCAGAAACCTGTGAGTTCG
>Ga0307510_10000548_pt1 | contig 37650 bp, 15 predicted proteins | sample 12_EM_MG_FD_207224 | JGI IMG/M metagenome (GOLD analysis project Ga0307510, IMG submission 207224) | Populus trichocarpa ectomycorrhiza microbial communities from riparian zone in the Pacific Northwest, United States - 12_EM | ecosystem: Host-associated > Plants > Roots > Unclassified | place...
TTCGTACAAATCATCTTCTGAGGATTCAGCATCTTCATCCATATCATCGTTTTTGTCAGACTCAATTGCAAGTTCATCCTCAGACATAATTCCAGCATCTGCCAGCACTCTAAGCTCATGCTTCCTCCTCCTCTCTCCAATATCTTCTCTCTCAGGCAAATCATCATCACCACAAACAACCTACTCACAGAGGGGCTAAAGGAAAAAAAAAATCACATCGAAATGTAATCTAAAATACTCGGCCCAAACATTATAATTATAAAAAAAGCTAAATAGCATGTAGATTTCACTGAAGGTATAGATACATATGATTGTGATAGTAAAATTACATGAGTATGTTATGTAATTAAGAACGTCATGGGGCGTTTTAATATTTTTCAGGCTGTATTTTTTATTTTTTTATCGAAAAGTTGTTGGCGCGTGTCCACACACTCCAACGAGTGGGCGATGCCCGCGCCATTAAGGTGCCCCGACAGACGCTTTTTTGTGGCCAAATCTAGTCATCCGTTGTTTCACTAGGTGCACAAGCGTGCTTTCTTCCACATGATATGGCACATGTATACATATCATGATTGGATTACCGTCGGTAATCGATTGTTTATGTTTTTTTTCTTTTCTCTCTCCTGACAATTAAAGTACATAAGTATTCTCTCTTTATTTGTTGTTTACTTGGGTCTGACATGATTTCGAGACCGAAGTCACTTAGGTCAACATGGCTGCCAGATCCAAGACTTTTGGGTCAACATGGTTGTCAGACCTTGCCCTTTTACCTTTTAGTGACTTAAATATAAACCTTCAATTTAGGGATATTTGAGTCTTTTAGCTGGCTCAGTGGTCATTACAATACTGTTTGGGGGTGTATGCGTCTTTTCCAATTTCTAACACAGTTAAAGTACTCTTTTACTCCTATAGTTAACAAAAATTAGAACTGTTTACCAATAGCTTTTTTGGTTTTTTATAATATTCGTAACAATAAAAATACTTCTTTACCCCAAGATTAAAAAAGAATAGGCTGTCAAAAAATGGTATTTTAGGTTTTTTCAATTTTCATGTACAATACAATAACACTTTTAGCCTAAAAAAAAAAAGTTAACTTGTGTCCGGTGTTTTTGTCAGACCCAAGTATCTTGGATCTGGCAACTACACGAGGTCCAAGAGCCTTGGGTCTGACATTACATCAATCCAAGTTTTCTAGGTCTGGCGATCATGTTTCATGTTACATTCAAGACGTTTACAATATTTTTTAAATTCTTAATATTTTTTTTATATTTAAATTTTTTTTTTAATATTGACCCGCTGTAAACTTCAGCTAATATACTAATAATTTACTATATGGTCAGAGTCACTCCAAAATAGTGATAAAAAGTTGAAATCATTTTCAAAAATTCCTCAAGAGATGTTGAAGAATCAAGTTAGGTATTGCTTGTTGGAATGATATCCGTTGAACCTTCAATCATTCTAATAACGATTACAGAAAGCAGCAGCAATATTGGTGAAAAATCTTTTCCTAGCTGGCTGCGGTTTACAGGAAACCCTAGCTGGGCTTTTGTGAAAAATAACTATGAACTACTTAGGGTTTTTTACCTTGGTGTGTGGGCTGGTGGTGTTTTGTGAAATTTACGGTGCTCTATATATCACAAAGCTAACAAGTAATGAATAAAGAAAACTGGGTTGTGTTTTTCTCTCCCGCTTTAGCTTGAAAGAAAGATTGTGGATGTTTTTACTTGGAAGAGATTTTGTAGTTTGCTGTGTCAGATGCATAAAAAATGAGCTATTTCTTTCAAAATTATTAAATTATATGGTAATTAACCTATAAGAAATTGTCAAGGACACCAAGGAATATCTCCTCTTTTAACCATAAGAAATTCTAAAAATTTTGGTTTGGTTGGAGACCAGAAGTGTTCACACTGAAATCAAATTTAAAGACTAACTGGAAAACCCTATTGAATTAGAAGGAAATGGCAGATTTTCCACCAAATCTAGGATAGAGGGAAAAAAAAAATTTACATGTCCAAGGAATTTGAAACAAATCAACAGCAAACCCTTGTTTTTGTTTTAGCAATGTCACGTCTTCACGAAGACTAAGGGAAAGTTTCTAAGATTTTATGCTCCTCGAAATTCTGGCTTTCAAACATGTAAAGCTTGAATCATCAAGTCAAGCAGTTTTCAGGAGGAAATTTGTCTTATATTAAAATTTTAAACTCAACACTTCCATGGTACAAAAGAACACAGTGCTTAGTTTCAGAGTCTGATGCTTCGACTTTCATGGTACAAAGGAACATAGTGCTTAGTTTCAGAGTCTGATGCTTCGACTAATTCTTGCGTTGATTCCAGAGCTTTCACCACCATAAGGACCAGAAGGTTTCTTGATCTGGCGCACTTGCCCTAGTCGCCGCTTCTGTGCTTTATCATGCTTTGTCTGAGCAGAGAGAGTGGGGGAGAAGTAAATTAATAATTCAAGGACAATTCCCCAGGTGAAAAAAAGAAAGATGTGGAGTAATCTATCATGCAGCAAAATAAACTAAAACAATGAACGTACCCTGTATTTCTTCCTTGGATTTTTTGTCAACTTGTTGCGCGGACGTGTTAGCCCTCTGTTCTTCTCAATCTGGTGTCATTAAAAAAACAGAAAGTGCGTATATTTGTAAGTCAATACCAGCAGGGAACGATTATAGTTGACAAAAGATGGTGAAATTGAGGCATTCTTGCCTGATAAGTGATATGACGTTTTCCATCAACAGTTTCAGGCATTGATGGGGGTGCTGAGGTCCTGTAAAAGCAATTTGACAGTTTAATTACATAAATTGACAGAAGGGTTTAATCTGAGTTATCTTGGGCAAACAATTTAACGATTCAAGTAACAAGCAACCGCCACGAGTTTAAGTCTCAGAAGCATCTCTGCACTTTCTAGCCAGTGCAGGTACAAGAGCATGGTTTGATTGTAATGTTCAAGAACAGTGAACAAGTAAACCAACCTTGTGTAAATCTCAGCTTTGGCAGCGAGTTTGGCTGCTCGTTTTTGCTTCACTTGTTCGTACAAATCATCTTCTGAGGATTCAGCATCTTCATCCATATCATCGTTTTTGTCAGACTCAATTGCAAGTTCATCCTCAGACATAATTCCAGCATCATCCTCGGTCCCAAGTCCAGCATCATCCTCGGTCTTAACTCCAGCATCTGCCAACACTCTAAGCTCGTGCTTCCTCCTCCTCTCTCCAATATCATCTCTCATAGGCAAATCATCATCACCAGAAACAACCTACTCACAGAGGAGCAAAAAGAAAAAAAAATCACATCAAAATGCAATCTAAAATACTCGGCCCAAACATAATTTACTATATGGTCAGAGTCGCTCCAAAATAGTGATAAAAAGTTGAAATCATTTTCAAAAATTCCTCAAGAGATGTTGAAGAATCAAGTTAGGTGTTGCTTGTTGGAATGATATCCGTTGAACCTTCAATCGTTTTAATAACGATTACAGAAAGCAGCAGTTTCTCAATTCCTGCTCCAGCATCAATTTCAGATGCGAGTAATTAGGATAAATAAAACTCAGCTCAGTATGCACCGAGTCAAAACAATTGAATTTTAAGAGTCTAATTTGTAATGATCCATTTCAAAAGGGTTAAATTTGAAGTGGAATCTTCCAACTCAATTTCTTCTCGTCAACTTGAGCAACTTGGGGGTTAATATCAGATGAGCAATCATGTGGATGCTGGAGAATTAATTCCTTTATAAATGATAACTGTTTTAATTGAAACATATCTATCCAGTTGGAGAACCGCTATGCCTAATTTATTTCCAGGCTGTGATAAATTGAAGAGGACATAAAAAGAAAGGGCATCGCTAAGTCACATAAAATAGGATGTAATTAATACCTTTGGCTTATTCTGTTTGGAAATAACAAGTTTGGAAAGTTTCTTTGATCCCAACATGCTTGTATGCTCATTACTCAATCTATGATTGCCCTTCTCATCATCTACGGCATCGTCATCATAGTCTTCATGGCTTTCAAGCCGTCTGTTCCATTCCATGGAACAAGTTAGTCATCACAAGTCATAAGCAGCTTAAAATTAAGGAGGATAGAAGCAGTAAAAGTACCCATTGACTGGTCTTCGATGCTTCTGAGCTTTATCAGGCTTTGAAGAAAAGGAACTAAAGGCTCCCTTCTGCTTCAATTTTTCCTCCAGGGCAGCTCTTACTTTCAACATTTCCATACTTTGTACACCAACTTCATCATTCTGCCAATTTTGAGTCTCTAAATTTAGCCACAAGCTAACTCAATTATGCAAAAGCATGACAAACAAAGACAGGAAAGCCAAAAGAAAATGCCATGGGATACAAAGGGAAAGAGCTATTGGGAAATTTGAAACTTATGACTTCTTTTATTACCTTACGCTTGTGTTTCCCTTCTTTGCTATTGCTACCTGTTAAAGACTCTGTTTTCAGCAGCTCAATTGCATCACAAAGCTGCAGAATCAACCAGAAATGATGTCAATTTAAAGGATTAAATTGAAAAGACAATCCATGTCAGGACATTAATGAATTGAATATGTAACAACCTCTGCTGGTTCTTGTGTATCAGCTGAGAGAAGAGACAATCCATGGTCCCTCGTGACAGACTGAGATGCCAAAGCAGGTCCATCACCTTCTCTATCTAAGCTTTCAATTGTCTGCATCCCTGGGTTTTTCTTCAGAAACTCATCGAGTTCTGATGGTAGATTCTCGTCGAGTTGCTTCATCTATTGAGAGTAACATGCAGTGAGAAAATTGTGAGCTGTAAGGTACACACCTCTTAAATAGAAAGAAGCAGGCCACACCTCACAATGCAAAAACAGTAAGTCAATGGTCCTTTATACCTTCACCGCATGCAAACATGATATTTATGCTCACTGAAACCTTTCCTTTCATAAAAGCCAACAGAAAGAAAATAAATTTAAAGTGCCAAATAAGGGATGAACACTCACTAGATGATAATTTTTAATTAATTAACCAGAATAACATACCACTTTTGTATCCACATGAACTGTCAGATGAATAACACAGATGCATTACACCAACCCCACTGACAGTGCAAGCTTTAGAGTTTGAGGGAAATTTAACATGCAATTTGTTCCTTATGATGAAACACAAGCTACCTTGCTCACTCCACGCATGTGAGACTTCTTAATGAGGCACACACAATCACATAGACAAAAAAAAAATTTACAAATGAAAGTATCAGGAAAAGCAAATTTAAAGCTAAATGATAGCAAAGATGCAATACACCAAGCCAACCGACTCTGCAAGTTTTAGAGTTTTGAAGGAAACTTGACATGCTGTTTATTCCTTATGATGAAACACAATCTACCTTGCTCACCCCAAGCATGTGAGGCTTCTTAACGAGGCATGCACACACAAAAACAAATGTTCTACAAATTGAGGAATTGGAAAAAGAAAAATTAAAGCATGTAAAGCAGAAAACCTTGTCCAATAAGCCCCTGATCTCTACAAGGCGAGCTATAACAGGGTGATCAAGAACTGGCTGCCCTTCAGACTTCAGAAGAAGATAGAATGTAATAGTTTGGCAATATGACAGCAATAGAAGCTGCTTCACCTCCAGATAGCGCAATCCACTTTCCAGCACGATTCCTCCCACTTTAACCTACAGAACATATAAAAGCATATAACATCCTGACAGCATATGCTTCCAATAGTGAAATTGCAATATCTGGACAGATGTGATGACTAGGAAATATGACTGCAGTTTAGAAAAGAAGAAACTAGGACCATTGTTTAGAAAATCATTTGCCAAAACATAGCATGATGCTTAGGCAAATGGAACTTGCATATGGAGCTCCAGTACAAGGCACAAAAAAGTGAAAGACAATAGTGACAGAAGAAGAAAAGTACCTTCTTTAAAAGTGGATTAACTTTGTTTTCAAGCTCTTCAAGTGTGCTATTGAGCTCAGACAGCAAACCAACCAATTCTGGAGCAGAACTGCAGTAAGAAATGCTAGCTCAGAAATGGGAACCTTTTTATGAAGTAAAACAGAAGAGCATATTTGAAAATATGGAATTAAAACCATGGAAAATCAGAAAACTGGTAACAACAAATTTATGAGAGTTGGAGCACCACATTTGTGTCTAACAGTAAGGGGAGTCGATACTTAGAGAGAACACATGGAAAACACACGACCTCCTCCAACAACAGGCATAAAAGGATATAACAAATCCTTCAGAGCACTAAAGACCACCCATAGATTTCAAATAATATTACATGTAAAAATGGGGCTTACCATGGAGCTTTTCATGATCCCATTTTAACAACCACAATTCTAAACCGCTGAATAGTCCCAAAAAATTAAGCAAATGTCAATAGCATGTCATCAAACACTTGCAGCTATCTCACCTACTTCATTATGTACCTAGAGTTACATGTTATAATAGTGGGATTTCACCACTAGTTTCACGTTACCTTGTCAGTTCAATAATTATTATCTGCATTCCTCTATTTACATCTTATCTAGAAGCATAAAATTCATTGTTTAGCCAGGAAATAGAATGTAGATAAATACATTTAACAGCAGAGAAGAGCAGGGGAGATCCAATAAAATAAGGAAAAAATTTGAACGGAGAATCTGAGCATCTAATCCAAAATTCTCCTCTCATTGCTAAGGTATTTTCAATAAAGTTGCTCGAAATATTTGAACAATATCATCTGGCTTAACATGTGAAATTTCTTTACAAATACTCACTTCGCCAAAACTTGATTCCAAACAAAGATTCCATGGGAAGATCTTTTACTATTATAGTTTCATAAGTAATTGGTTCTTCCCTTTCAGGCTCTGAATATGCTTTACCCTTACAAATTATTTTCCTATTTCTTATTTGAGGAATGCTAGCAGCAGTCACTCATTAGATTATGACATGTCTTATGTCACTTAAAAGAAATACCTAGAAATTGATAGACTTTTCATATTAGAAAGTAAGAACAAAGAAGAGTGTTCTTTATTTTTTTGAAAAAGAAAAATATGGTCATGGGTTTAGCCAGTTTCTAGGTTATTTCTTTTAAGTGGCATAACATGTGTCATAATCTAATGAGCAACTGTTTCTAGCAGCTGCTAAAGAGACTGCTGCTAGCATTCCCCTACCTATTTTACAGCTTTTGTTTCAATAAAAACAACTCGATAAATAAAAGTCATTTCTTTGCAACTCCAGTAACATGGAAGTGTATAGAACCATAGAACCTACAAACAATAAGCAAACAATAAAGCTAAGAGATTTTACCTAGAGATAATTTCCATTTGCTCCTTCCTTGACAGCTCATTCAAATCTTTGTTTAGCTCAAAAGTTGTACCCAAGTCATCAATGGCCTCTTTGCTCAAACGAGCTTTCTTTGCGGTTTTTCCTTGATTTGAGATTTCCTGAGAAAATAATCACACTCATACAATGTCTTTAAAAAGATCTATTCATTGATCCCCTTTGAGATACTAAAACTTTAAGAACTGAATTCACATCACTGTTACTCTGCCAAACAACCAAGACCATGGTTAAGCTTACCCCTAGTGTTAGCTCCTTGTCACTTTCATCTTCATCATCTTTAAGGCCAAAGTCTTCCACTGATAAATTTTTTGCTCTTTCTCTCTGTAATTTCAATACCTCATCCTCCTCTTCCTTTAGGGCCTCATCACTTGAATCTAACTGTTAAACATCAAACATCAAAATGTTCAGGATATTCCAAAGAGAGCATCAAAGCAAGAACGGAAAAAAAATATAACACACACAAACATGTAAATATATAATTCCACCTGATATTAGGTAGCTTAACTGAGAAAATGGCGAGATATAAAGCAATTAGAAGGCGGATGGGAATGAGAATCATGGCTCTTGATATTTAAATTCTCACCTCGATATCACGATTATCACCACCATGATAATCATGGCTCCTGTTCCCACTCCATAAAATATTTTGTGCTCCTTCCTCATCTTCTTCTTCATCTTGCAATTCATCATCAAAATCTCCAAACTTTGCTCTTAAGAACTTTTGCTGCTTTATAACTGCAGATAACACGCAATAAGTGACAAAATCAATAACGTGAAACTAGTTCACTATTCTGCCACTTCCAAGAACTGTAAAAGCAGCATGCAGAGTGGTCTTCTAAATTTACTAGTTAAATAAATGATTTAATCAATTATAAAACTGTTATCATTGCGACAAATGCTATTACTAAACAAAAGTAAAATTTGACTGATTTAATGAAGTAACCAATATATTCATTGGAGAAATATATCCCATGCTGATGTTGTAACTTAAAGTTTAAGTTTCACCCTCGCTTAATATATACAATCCATTTGTAAGAAGAGAATAAGAGAGTTCTAAAGAATGCATACACCTCAGTTCAAAAAAATGAAATATCATTTTTTCAGAGAGATTAATTAATCAAGCAAAGGATCACTTTTACTTTACATCAGAAACTTTTTCAGCACTCACGGAAAAAAAAATGCAAATGAAGTCAAGATTCTTACTTTTTGCAGCCAATCCAGTATCTTGGGAGTCGTCATCGTCTTCATCCTCATCATTGTTAATAGCCTGTTAGCAGTATCAACAAGAAAGTGACAAGAGAAAAATGAAATCAGAAAGCACAAAAGGTGGATAACAGTTTAATACTCTTTTAACACATAGGATGAGGAAACAAAGTTAAAAGCACAATTCCAATTCTTCTCTTTCAAATAAACTCCCAAGGACAAAGCTATAGAAAGTCATCACCAGTCTTCATTCCCCAATGAAATAAGATAAACCCTTTCACATTTTCAATCTCCTTCAACAATCCAGCAACTAAAATACTTTCTACACATTACACTGACTATACCATTATAACAAGCACATATAACAATTACAGGAAAACTGATAATTTAATTATTAAAAGCAGCCAAAAACCTCATCATCAAAAATAGGTTCTTCCTCGTCGTCACTTAATTCCCCAACATCACCATCTACATCAAACGGAATAATATCCCTCTGTTTGTGAACTGCAAACATTCAAAACAACAATAAAAACAGAAACAAATCAAAACCCATGATTTCTTTCCTCAACTAAGCCCTAATCACCCATCAAAACAAATAAATATTCAAACCTTTTTTCCTCCAACACAAATTAAAGTCATTAAAGGAACCAACAGCTACATTAAAACCAGTAACTCAGAAAAAGAAAAACACCCCCACAAATCCCATAACCCAAAAAACGTAAACTTAAAGATGATAAACAAGAAGTAACATACAGGAATCAATATCATCATCCATGTCTTGTGGGTCAACATATTCACCACGGGTTTTTCTCTTACTGCTTCTGCTGCTACCGTCTTTCTTTTGACTCCTTCCTTTCTTTGCCATGGCTTTATGAACCCAACAAATTTAACACCTGCAACATACACCAAAACAAGAATTTATCAGCTTACACTAAATTTCACAAAGAAACAAGAGTAACGCAAAGGAAATTACGGTTGCTTCGTTTGACAGCGGGGAAGAAAGAAAACGCAAAAACCCTGAGAGTGTTGAACTAGCTATAGTTCACGCTGCTGGGGTTTAAAGTTTTGTTGGGTTTGTATTTTGGGTTTTGCTAGTGAGCCTAAACTATAAGACATATGGGCTAGAAGCCCACGCTTTTTACCCGAATTTTGTTCCTTGTTATTATCATTATTATTATTTTAAGATAATAGATGGTATTTTTTGAATAACTACCTTAGCTTATGCATAGTTTTAAAACCCGATCCGGCTCGGCAGGTCGATTCGGGGCTGGAACTGGACCGGGTTGAAAAAAAACAGGGAAAGAAAAAATCCAGTGTGACCGGGTTGACCCGACAACCCGATCAAAAACCCGGTTGCAACCCATTGACATTTTTTTTTTACTAAAATGACGTCGTTTTGATTTTTTTATAAAAAAAATTGACCCGAGCGACCCGGTGACCTGGTCAAAACCCGGAACCAGGGCCTTGGACCGGGCCGGTTCTAAAAACTATGAGCTTATGGGTTATAGTAATCTAATTTAAAATATATATTTATAGAATATTTAGATTTTTTAATAAAATATAATATATACATATTTTAATATTAATATAAACACACGCATATATAATTTAATATACATATCATTTTATTTTTTATTGGATAATAAATAATAGTCAAATAATGAATATTCATATGGAAGGGTGAGACCCGATGGATAATTTATCGATATTCAATTTTTTTACCCGATTGATAATGAGTTAAATATGAATATCAAGAAACCTGGCTTATAGGTACCCATTAATATCCTTAGGTATTGACATGCACTAAAATAAATCAAATCTAGGTTATATCCTTCAATTTATGTCTTTTGTTTCTTGATTTGTTTTTCTCTCTTGGTTATTTTCAGCCATATATATTAAAAAAAAAAGAGTTTTTGTATCCTCTTGAATTGTTGAACACAAAATCATAAGGTAGTGTTCTTGTTGAATTCTTGATCTTGCTGCAATATATACATAAAAAAGTGTGTTCTTGAATTTTTCTTCTTGATTGCCAAATTGGTATACAAAAAAAAGGGCTTGATCTTGAAAAATTTGATTGTTGTTGCTAAAAAAAAAAAAAAGAAGAAAATAAACATTCTAGAGTTGGGCGAGAGCTAGGGAAAAAAAATTGGTCATTGGCAATTTATGTTGCTTTTTAATTATTATTTTTTTGGTTCTATCATTGCTTGATTTAATTTTCAGTTTAGATAGTAAATCTCTTTAGTATTATTGCTTCCATTCAGTTTATTTTGCGTCTTCGAATCGTCATATTACTTGCATAAATTTGCATTGCTACTCGTGAATTTGTCATCGTAGTTTCGTTTCGTTAGTTTCATAAATTTCTTGCTTCTTGAGTCTATATAAAATTTAGTGATTCACAGCGTAGTTTGTTGCTTTTCTAAATTGTTGCTAAGTGATTTCAAGAACTAAAGAAATGCAATTTGAGTGAAAAAAGGCGTAGGGAGCATATTAGAGTGAAAAACCTATAAATTTGTGTGAAACATGAAAAGTTTTTTTTAGTTCTTTAAAAGAAAATCACACGAGTGTGTGAGGTGTTATTTTTATTGCTAATGATTTTCATGCAGGTTTTAAAAAAAATGTCTTCTAACAGTGTGCCATAGAAGGAGGGTGAAGTCCTAGAAGATGGGCTTTCGAGAATACAACAACATATGAAATTTATGTTTGGTAAGCTGATGACTAAGATTGAAAAATCAGAGACTAGGTCTGATGGGGGACGTAGTAAAAAGGGTAAAGAAACTAGGAAGGAGAAGAGTGTTGCTGGAAACTCTCCAGATGAAGTCAATGATGATCTTAACTATGGTAGTGGATTTCGTACACATAGGGGAGAGAGATATGAGAATCAGCTAAAGAGAGGACATATTCGGCCACATAGAGATTTTGAGTATAGAGGGGATTTTAATGAATTGGGTGATGTAGTATTAAGTTAAAAATCTCAGCGTGGAAGGGAAAAACTGATCCAGAAGCTTACTTAGATTGGGAAAAAAGGTGGAGATGATTTTTGACATCAATATGTACTCTGAAGAAAAGAACGTTAAGTTAGTTGTAGTGGAGTTTACTGATTATGTCATGGTTTGGTGGGAGAGATTGGTGGTAGAAAGAAGAAGGAATAGAGAAAGATCAGTTAGCACGTGGAAGGAGTTGAAGACAATAATGAAGAAGAGGTATGTTTCTAAACACTATTATAGAGAGTCGTTTAATCATTTACAAATGATTACACATGGTAGTAAGAGTGTGGAGTATCAGAAAGAATTAGAGGTGACTATGATTAGAACTAATGTTAATGAAGATGAGGAAGTTACTATGTGTAGGTTTTTTAATGGCTTGAAAAGAGACATAACTAATGTTGTGGAGTTGCAATCTTATGTTGAATTTAAAGAGTTAATGCATTTGGCCATTAAGGTTAAATGACAGTTGAAAAGAAAGGGTAGTACACGATCTGTAGCTTATTCAGGGTCTTCATCGGGTTAGAAGTTGAATTATAGGAGAGAGAGTAGTGCATCATCGAAGCCTTTGGTGACTTTTAAGGTTGTCGAACCTATATCCATGAAGAAGTAGATTTCGGCTAGTGATCAAAAACTTAGGAGAAGTCCAACCAAAACGTAATCATGATATAAAGTGTTTCAAGTGTTAGGGATTATGACACTATGCATCAGAGTGTTTGAATCATCGAGTTATGATTCTAAGGGATGATGGGGAGATTATGTCCTCTAGTGAGGAGTTTGATTGTGATGACATGCCACCACTTAAGGATGCTAGTGATTTAAAGTATGTTGTTGGTGATAAAGTTTTGGTGATTAGAAGGTCGCTTAGTGTTCAAACTAAGGAGGATGATGTGGAGCAACAAAGGAAGAGCATCTTCCATACTAGATGCCTAATCAACGATAAGGTATATAGTATGATCATTGATAATGGTAGTTGTACTAATGTTGCTAGTGTTACTTTGGTTAGAAAGTTAGGATTGAATATCATAAAGCATAAGAGGCCTTATCAGCTTCAATGGTTGAATGAATGTGGTGTTGTTAGGGTGAATAAACAGGCGATGATTTCTTTTTCAGTATGCAAATACAAGGATAAAGTGTTATGTGATGTTGTGCCTATGCATGCTACTCATTTGTTACTAGGGAGGCCTTGGCAATTTGATAGAAAAGCTAAGCATGAAGGGTTTAAGAATAGGTATTCATTGGAGAAAGATGGTAGAATTTACACACTTGCCTTACTAACATCAAAGCAAATGTATGAAGATCAAATTCAGTTGAAGAAAAGCTATGAGGATGAGCACTCAGATTCGGCCAAAGTGGAAGAACAAACAGAACAACATGGTGAGAATGTGAGGAAAAGTGAAAATAAAGTGAGTCATGAGTTGAAAACAAAAGAAGACAAAATTTCGGCCCTTAGGAAATTAGGGGAGGGCCACGGCCAAAAAGAAAAAAAATAGAAGGGAGGCCGAGAGTGGAGAGAAAATGAGTGGAGAGAAGAAAGAAAAGGTGATAAGAGAAGAGTGTGTAGAAAAAGTGGGGAAAAACCTAAATTTCTTTGCAAAATCTAGTGATCTTAAACATGCTTATCTTTCTGAATTGCCTATGATTTTACTTGTGTATAAGAAGACATACTTTAACTCTGATAATTTGGATTCAAAAATAAAACAGCCCCACAATCCAGAAGAGAACACATTCCGTGCCATTATCACCACAATAGCTCTATAATGGACACAATTACCAACCAATTAAACCCATTAATCATAAAAACACCACTTCCTAAAAAAACAAAACACCAACCTACCAATTTCACCTAAAAAATCACAATACGTCGTGGTTTGAAAAATTACAGCTTTTACTTGGAATTTTTTTATATCAAATATGTAATATTTTATGCTTTTTTCTCTTCCCTAGTCACTAACTCAATTTCTAGGCATGAAACATTTATACATCTCTGGTTGCTATTAGAAACTTTTGACTTGAATAAAACATCTCATCTTTGGAAACAAAATATGCAATATATTAATGCTTTTTACAGTTGATTATTCAAATGCTCTTTTTCATCATTAGTACTGGAGGAAGCTACAGATCATATCGTAAAACTTCCAGAAATTCAAGAAGAGGTAACCGAAAGAGGCACCGATGACTCAAGATGCATCGCCCACCATGTTATGTCTTTTGTACTTAATTAGAGTTTTTGTGCAGTGTCCTATTCGACAAAATTTTGTATTGTATGTGTTTTATCTTTCTCATATTATTTCCGTCTAAGTTAGTATGTATAAGAGATCACGATTCCTAAACTCCTCTGATGGTCTCTTGTGTGTTTGGGTTTGAATTCAGTCTTATTTAGAGATTTCTCATGTTTTTGTGAGGTTTGTGTTTTCTTTGTTTTTTTTAATGTTCAGTAAACCTAAACTACACACACACACATACTAATACAACCATCAATAATTAATTAAAAGTTGAAGTTTATTATGCAGGGGAAACATTAGTTTGGTGTTCTACACTTGGCATTTCAATGCATTGGAGTCGTGTTTGGTGACTTAGGCACGTCTTCTTTGTATGTGCTGATGAACACCTTCCCCAATGATATTCAAGACCCTAATGACATTTTAGGAGTTTTATCGGTCGTTATCTACTCCATCCTCACTATCACAGTCGAAAAATACACATTTATGGTGTTATCTGCCAACAATAATAGAGATGGTAAGCTTAAATGTCATTCCATAGTTCATATTTTGCTCATTTTTCTTTATACATACGTTGAATTCTTGCACTTGATCCCTTTAAGTATCTTATTCATCTACATCTTTTGTTGTTAAGATTATAGTTCAATGATGAGAATAATCAATATAGTATTATGTGAGTTGAATCAAGATTTATGTAGAGATACTGATCATTTTTCCTCTCACCTTAGATTAGAATTTACTTAGTAGATCCTATTTTTTTTGAAAATGAACATATATATTTTTTATACTCAGGTTTTTTTTTTTACTAGTAGCTTGTTTTTAAAAAAAAGCAAAGAGAAATTAAAATAATTATCCATAAAAAACTAAAAGGAAAATATGTATCTCTTTGATTGAAACTCTATTTTTTTTATTCATGTATTTTTTTATATCACAAACATTATTTTTTTTAAATACAGACTTATTATGATTTGAAATTCAAGTTTCAATAAAACAAATGTAGAATTTTTACTCTATTGTATGAAAAAAATAAAAGAATAGTTAATCTTAAAAAGTTATGGAAAAATTTACAATAAAGTTTTTTAAAATAAAGATTTATCATCATTGAATATTCATGAGAACTTTCCTAAAGAAATTTTGCATATTATGTTCATATATAATGATTTATAAAATAATTATTAATATTACCATAAAAAACTATAATAAAACTATAATTTAGAATTTTATTCTAAATTAAAAAAAAAGTGCAACGAGGTGCTTGAACTTAGAGGAGAAGCTTGTGCACCAGGCTTAGAGCATGTTTGGAAACGTGGTCCAACCCGTGTTTTTAAAAAAATTAATTTTTTTTATTTAAAATTAATATTTTTAATGTTTTTTTTATCATTTTGATGTGCTAATATTAAAAATAATTTTTAAAAAATAAAAAATATTATCTTTATATATTTCTAGGTAAAAAAAACTTTAAAGACAATCAATATTACAATCTCAAATAAGCTCTTAAAAAAAAAAAACCAGCCTAGGCTTATATTCCGACTTTCTGTATTTTTTCTTAGCATTCAAAAAATGAAACATGAAAAATATAATATAGAGCCGAAATATAAAATTATAAAACTAGAGGACCACATAAATTCGCAGAGGATGAACTTTGTTTCGCGTTTCAAAATATTTTAAAAAAAAATTAATTTTTTTTTTATAAGAAAAACAACTATATCAACTTCACAAATATCCCCTGAAAAAGCTTCCCTATGAAAACCACAATGTCAGCAGCAGCACAGCTCTAAACCCAGTAAAAACTCTTAAACCCTCTCTTGCCTTCTTCTCCTTCAAAACCCAAACGCATTCTCTACAAAAATCCTACTTCCATTCTTATTTTCAGCTGAATTCTGTGTAAAAAGCTAAAGCCATAGTTGGTGAGGAGAAGTGATATGAAGTTATGGCTTACTACTACAAGTCATTGAATCTCCACCACATGTGGAAAGGAGGGTTTCACTGTGTGGGAGGAAATTTTGCAGCAGCGAGTCGGATTGTTGGCTTTAATAACCTTTCCAATTTTAAGAGAAAGGTTTTTCTGTCTCGTCCTTCATCAGCTGTTCTATCAAACAAGGTAATGCTAATACTTTGTTATCTGCCATTTCTGATTAAATTAAATTTGTGGGTTTTGAAAAGACTCAACCTTCTTGTTTTTTTTTGTTATATTTTAATTCTTTAAATTAATTCGTATGCAAGATCCTTTTTTTTGCGGGGATATTGTTTTTGACTTCTGGGTTTTGTTTTGTTTAGGGCTACTGTAGTTTATCTCAAGTTGTTTCTGCAATTCCTCAAAGTAATGTACTAACCTCTTCCAAAAGTGAAAACGAGGTGGTCCACCAAGATTTGGTCAAGCGTGAAGAAAATGCCGTGGAGGCTAATAATCCTTCAAATGGAAGAGTAATGCTTATAGATGGTACATCGGTCATTTATAGAGCTTACTTCAAGCTTTTAGGTATGTCATGGTATTGGCTGTTTTTTTTTTTAATATTCATGCTGAATTATTTTACCAATGGAAAAATTGAAGTTTAAGTTTTGTTGCGGATTGTTTGATTGGTTCTAGGAAATTATTGTTACACCTTTTGACCAATTGTATTGTGGTGTCATTTGTATGTCTGTCTTTGTTTTGTGATTTTTGTCTGCAATGTCAGAGTTTCATGTGCCAGGAGGGCTATTCTATATTTCAATTAGTTTAACTGCTTATATGAGATTAGACTAGATATTACAATGACATTAGCTAATAGATTAGATATTTCAGGATGCGTTAGGCAGTCAGATTATATTACAATGACTGGGCAAGTCTGTTGAATGTATAGATAAGGACTAATGATTCTATGGGTTTATTGTCTACTCTCTACTCAAGTCTCACTGTCTATTGAGCTTAGTAATGTGTTTCGGAGATTTGAAGAGAATAATCTGTAACATCATTGCATACTCACTATCTAAGATTTACACTGTGTTTCGGAGGTTTGAAGATTATGATGATGTTTGAACGTATTGCCTGCTTACTGTCTCAATCATCATTGCGTCTCTTGTCCAATAAAATATTAGGAATTATTTTTGCCTTCATAAATTTTGAAAATTTTCTTGGCTGGTCTTTACTTCATGGATCTATGAAGTTTCTTACTCATACTTCATTGATGTTGAGAATTTCTCCATTTTTTGATGAATTATTGCTCATAGCGATATAGAATACGCATCAGATTTTAGAATGAAAGTTGAAATATCAGCATATGACTTATCTGTTTCTGAAATTTGGATTTGTCGTGATCATTGGCTATCTTTTAAACTACAACTACCTTTAGTTTCAGGGTGCAACCTAGATCTAGTATATTTAAATTGGACCAGTCTTGTATTTTAGCTTATCATGACTTTGTCTTCTTTTGATTGTGAGCAGCAAAGGTGCATCATGGTCATCTAACACATGCAGATGGCAATGGAGATTGGGTTTTAACTATATTTTCTGCGCTATCTTTTGTAAGTGTATTCTTTCAGTCTTATGATTTCCTATTATTTAGGGACTGGTTTGGTTGCTGTCCACAGTCCTGTGAGCTGGGCCACATGTACTGACACTGTAGAGTAGAGTCTACACTCTAGAGACAGAGAAAGGAAACAAAGAAGGAGAGATATAATCACACAATACACAGATAACTCAACCTTCACATTACAGACTCAAATCAAAAGTCACATAATAATCCTCTATACTATTTTGAGAAGAGTGCATAAATACTTATAGTATTATCAACGTAACCCATTGTTTAAGTTCTTAATGTCTAAAGCATATCTCTATTATTTCTCTTGCAGATAATTGATGTCCTGGGATTCATGCCTTCCCATGCAGTGGTATGACATTTGCTTTATGCTTATATGTGTATATTTCATTCAATCACATTACACAATGAAGATAAATAAGTTGTGCATTGCTATCTATGTGCATTAACGGTTCTGTTTTGGCTGACTTTTTTGTTCAAAGAAGGAATGATTTAATGTAACTATAGTAGGTGTTATTAGTGATAGCAAGAGGCTGAGAGCTACTAAAAGTATCCACATTTTACATTCTGACACGCACGAAATTTAGTAATTTGCTGGATCAAAATTTCATCTGAAGCACGAAATTGATTTTCATAGAAGGAAAAAAAATGCTGGATACATTAAATTTAGATGGTAGTCTTCTATGGGCTACTGCTTTAACCATAGTTCAATTGGTTGGACTCGCCAAATAGTGTGGAATGGGTTTAGCAAGTATAGGGGGACCATCAACCCTAAAAAATATTATTTTAAGTGGAAAGTGTCTGGACAAAGATTTATAACCATGTTGCTTGTTATTAGCAGTTAAAACTCCTAGTTTCTGTCTTCAATTTTTCTCGAACATGAGATTCACCTCTCTAATATTTGATTTGTTGAATCTCTCTGAAATGTGATATTGCTTCCCTTATGTATGATTTATTGGTAAAGCCTTTTGATGCTAAGTTGTCTTAGTGTTGCCTTTTGGACACAGCTTACAAGATTCACCAGTACTCTCTAATCCAAAGACTATGATTTAGACTCTTGTAGCTGATAAATCAGGTTTTCATAACACTGTGAACTTCAGATTCTGAAGAGTGGCTGATGCATGGTGTTACATTTGGTTAGAGATTATTTACAGTCAGAATATGATCATTACGTCCTCCAGATCTATTTGTAAAAGATATGATTCTGTAACCCAACCTTGGTTACACTGGCGCTAGGTTTCATCTATATTTGCACTATCAAATATATATTACATATAGTATCTGCCTTTAACTTACATTGAATATAGCTTTGCATATTATCTTTCATAATAGTGTCAGTAACTTTTGTTTTTGGAAGGGTTTTGCTACTTCTTCTTTTGCACATTAAACTATTGTTTTCTCTTTCCTTTTTATCATTCGCCTTAATTAGATAGTTTACTTATCTATTGGTTATTATTTTTCATTGCAGGTGGTGTTTGATCATGATGGTGAGATATAAATTCTCTGATATTTTTATTAGTAATTGATTCTCTCAATTGTTGTTTGTGCTTCTTAACATGCTCTAAAGTATTTCAAGCTGTTTGATGTTTTACTTGGAATCTCCAACTACATGATCTCAACCTCTTAAAACTGGCCATGATGATTTTTATCTTTGTCTGGGTGAATCTGCAATAAAATGATTTTAGTGAATGGTTTGATTCCCTGTGCCCTCAGACATGTTGACTCTAAATTCCCTTTCCTGCCTTTGGTACAATAGATATCTCTTTTCTGCAGAGTTACTTGTCAAATTGTGGTGGGTTTGAGACTCAATTCCTGTTCAAAGCATGCAAAACCCATGTAATCTACGAAGGAAGATAGTTCCCTTCGATGAACTTATTCCTCACTCTTCTGTTTCTCTTGTGTTTGTCTCATGTTTTGTTGCTGAAGTGTCATTCCTTCATTCCTGTTCATTTCAAGTCTGACTTTTGGAAAGAGATGAGAGCTCAAATCTATGATTTAATATCAACAATAGGCTGGACATTGTGAGTACATGGACACTGATAAAACATTTAGTTGAGGTTCAATGTTAACTTGTTGTAGGCTAAATGTTGGTGTGCTACGCTTCTGTCTTCTAAGTTAAATAACACAAAGGTTATCTGATACATGACAAGAAAGAGAGAATCCAGTTTGTTGGCTGCATTATTATGTTTTCTCAGTTTAATACTTGCAGATAACAAAGTGTTCTTAACAATATAAAATAATTCTTTAGCTCGGTTTGCATCCGTTTCTTGAGCCTCAGGCTTTATTATGTCTGCTCAGTTTTATAATTGCGGAAAAAAAAAGTTTTATTGACAGCATAAAACAATCCTTTAGCTCTGTAGGCATCCATTTCTTGAGCCTTCTCACTTTGAAGAAAAGTGATACTTCAATAGCATGAGCAGCATTTAACCAACTCATAGAAAAGTTAAGAGATGGCTTTCCTGTGGTGTCATGAATTGAACTGGAACTGATCTTTACAGAGTTTGCCAATGATAGGGGTTGACAAACTGAAATCAGGAAAGAAAACTATTCCATGTATTAGTGGTAGCCTGTCCTATTGAGCTTAGGATATCAAAGATAGGCAATGTTGTGACTTTGAAATTGCAAACGTCAGTCAAAAGAAATCCCAAGAACTGATGTTCTCTTATCTTAGAAAATACATGAATCCAGAACCTTATGACTGGAAGCTTTCATGCAATGTTGCAGTTGACTGGGACTCTGTCATGATTTTCTTGTGTGTTGGGGTTACTGCATCAAAACACAGCAAACACATGGTACTTTGCATTGCCAAACACTGCTGAAATAACAGAGAAAGCAGAATAAAAAATCTTTCACTTGCATAGTGCTACAGTTAAGGGATTGAAAGTTGAAACGGGGTTGACTGCTTCACCTTTTCCAACGTCTAAACCATAGCTGGAGGATAGCTCTGGCTCAGTGAATTAATTTCACAGGAAGAAAGAACCCTCTATAGCACAAACATCTTTCTTTCACAATATTTAGAGGTTTCTCTAGGTATTACATTTGGACCAGACAAAAGATATCCACAAACTACCTTTGCAGTCAACCCCATTGCAACTTTCAATCCCCATTGCAGTCAACCCCTCTGCATACTTCATTGAGTACCAAAATGTTGGGGCATAATTTGCCTAGAATTTGGAGGGTGCCTCGTCCTTTTCACTGGAATTATGCAGAGGGAGAAAAAATTGTTGATTTCCTAACGTTTCAGCTCCTTGTCTAGTTCACAAATCAAAAGTATGCTAACATGCAATTGTTCCATCCCAAAACTGTAAAACCCTTAAGAATTAAATTCAGTGGTCAATTTGCGCATAATATTTAAACTGTGTGTCAATTTGTTAATTCCTAATCATTATATAAATGGGACTTTAAGTTGGTTGAAAACGCTTTCAGAAGTAGAAATCTTTAAGAGGGTATCTCAAATGTTAGATGATGAATTTGGGCCATCCAGCTTGTTCTCCTATTTTCTAGTCAGTGGTCAATTTGTACGAGTTATGGGGTATTGGATAGTGAAACTGTTGTTCAATGTGGAATTTTGATAGACCAAACTTCTACTTTTCCTTTTCAGGAGTACCGTATGGAAAATCTAGTGTTTCACCCAACAAAACTGTCATGGAAAAAGGTATGTCAGTTTATAATTCTTTAAAATCTTGTCATAATGAATTTAACAATCTGTAGAAATAAGAAACAACATTTATAGGTGAATCCAGATAATTATGGGTGATGTTTGCTGGTTTTACACTGAGTCAACTGTGCAGACGAAGAAACTTTATTTGAGTGCAAGGCATGTCATTGTTGTGGTGTGGGCAATTCATGCCTTTTCTCAAATCACTTTTAAAGGTGTCTGACTTTAGAATCAAATTGAGCGTCTTTTTGTTTTTGTTTTTTTCGCTTTGCTTTCTTGAATAATATGTTATTTTATGGCCAAAGATAATTCTTTTCTTTATCATGCTTGGTCTCAAAATGCTTATAAATTGCTTTAATTAATATAGGGTTGTTTAAGAATTTTAATAATGTTTGATTTCCAAAGTTTCTGATCCTAGACTTTTTAACGAAAGCAAAAAAGTGACGATAAGGCAATTTAGTTTGAGTAGATTTGATTGGCTGCATAATGGACTGGGTCATGATGAATTTCAGTAGATTTTATTTTGAGTTGAGCTTAACTGGCTGCATCAAACCTCCAACATGTACGTGCTACAAATGTTCAATGAATGTGGAATACAATTCACATGGCATGAACTTGACTTACTCTGAATCGTTATGTTTGTCCTTTGTGACATTAGTTTCCTCTACTGTTGGGAGATACAAAGAGGGAGTTTATGACACATCTAAGAGCACATTTGTGATTCTCTTAAGCAGCATATGAATACACTGTAGATGGATCATAAATGTTGACTTGTGGTTAATGGAGGTCATATGAATCCATTTTTCATTAATGAATATAGTGAGGAGTTTTAGAAGCTCAGCCTGATGGGCTATGAATTCAGTGCATAGTTCTTAGGTATTTGGATAGACATGGAAAACCATTTGCAGGGCCTTCTAGTGATCAAACAAACTTCAAGACTATTTTATTTCTGTTCCTGTTTTCCATGTAGTCTTTTTAACTTCTATGCTTCAAAATGGGATAAGGCGACAGCCTATAATTGCTTCTAGTACTTTAAGATAACAGACATCCTATATTTATGCAAACAAGCTTCAAGAAGTAATTTCTAGTTTAATTCTGGCATGCTTGCCTTTTCAACTGTTAATTATATGTGCTGTTTGTGACAGCCACGTTCATTTGGGCACCAGGATACATGATCATGGATCAAACCTGAAACGCATTCTGAAATATTATTGAACATTCATAAAAAAAAGAAAAAAATGGATCATGAAATGTTTCACCTAACTTAACTCTCAAAGGCAAAATATTATACCTTCAAGTGAATTTTCCATGGTAATTCCAAATGATTATTTTTTTGTTCATATCGTTTATTCTATTGCAATGGAACAGAATAATAATAAAAAAGAGATCAATATATTCACAGACTAGGCTGGCACGTAGACTTCCATCTTTGCCAATACATCTGTACCAAAGTCCTTTTTAGCTGGTGCCAGTGGAGGGCCTAGAGCTAGTTTGGATGGAGAAGGTTGATTTTATTAGGTTTCTGGAAAAATAACTTGACTAGGATCAACTAAATGAGGTTTTTTATTGCAACTGCTTGGGAATGTGTTCAGAGTTCCTTTTCCACTGCTTAGCTCTGCCAAGGTGCTCATTGCAGTCTTGTCATTGTCTGTTTCTTATGATTTTACACCTATAAAATTACTCTAATGTTGCCATCTCTCACAATATTCTCTTGTTTTTTCCACACACGTGCACATTTGCATTTTGTGTGTTTGATCCTCCCCAAGAAAAAAATAAAGGTCCCCAAGTGGAGGCTACTTTACAAGTTAGTTTTCACAAATCAAAATCAGCTGATTGGATTTATCATATTCTTTATTTTTTGAAGGCTTGAATTTTCGCCACACTTTATATTCTTTATACAAGAGCAACCGCCCTCCTACGCCTGATACTGTCATCCAGGGACTTCCATATTTGAAAGCTGCTATCAAAGCTATGTCCGTTAAGGTGATTGAGGTAAGTAGCTATATCTTGCAGTTTTATATAATTGATCAACTCAGATTTCTCATGGTAATCAATTATGATTTTATGTGAAGGCAGGTACCTGGGGTAGAAGCAGATGATGTCATTGGAACATTGGCTGTAAATAGTGTCAAGGATGGGTTTAAGGTAATTATCTGAGCTCTATTTCTCAAATACCTGAGAGTGTATAATGAAATCTAACCACAATCATCCATGGATTTTGTTTTCGTGGAGAGAAGATGGATAATGTTTTGAAAATGATTTCCACTGTTTCCCAAGGATCTAGTCATTGTGGGCTCCCCCCTCCTTTATGGAATAAAATCGAAAGAAACTATTAAAATAAGAAACTGTCTATTGTCTTGCTTACATAGCTACAGGCACACAATGTAACTTAGTATGTTATATGCTTCCTTTCAACATGGTTGTATCTTGCTTTAGTTGTGTTTGTTTTTTTTTTATTTTCCCTCAACTGCCTTTCATATATGTGTTCTAGTCTACAGGTCAATGAAACTGTTTGGCTCCTCTATTGTTTGCCTTTTCTCTTATACTTACTCTATAATCAGCCTATTTATGTATTTTATCTAGGAGGTAGACAATTCATCTTGACTATCTTGTTTTTTAACTCCCTGGAGAAGATCTTTTCTTGTTTGACAGGTTATGAATAGTTAATTTTTTTCCCACTATTTTTTGAGTCTCACACTACTGATTTATTTTTCTCATGAACTCAAAAACAATATTTTTTCCTTCCAGAACCCTTCTATCCACTTTCATATGAAAAACAGGAAAAATGCTTTTTGTTGATAAATTATACCCAGACAAACATATCTCATCTTAAGCCCAGAAACTGATAGGCTTCTGCTTTTTTGTTAATATTAGCATTAATAAGCTTTTTATGAAGTGTTCACAAGTGAAAGATTTGGCATTAGGAGTAAACTGCCCCCTTTGTTTTGTTTGTTTTATTGTATATAGTGTTTTTTTCCCCAAATGATTTTGACCATTTTACCATACAACATAGAAATCTTTTAGTTAAACATCTATCACATTCATCCTTCAGCTTTTGGAAGGTTAACTTTCTTTGCTTGATTTTCTTAATCAGTTTGAGTAGTTAAAACTGAGTACCTTTAACATTACTGTTTGCCTAAAAGCTCCTATGTTATTTTTTCTTGCCACCGTCAGTGTCTCGTGATTGTGCTTATTTTGTAACAGGTACGAGTTGTTTCTCCGGACAAAGACTTTTTTCAGATTCTTTCTCCTTCATTACGTCTTCTACGGATTGCACCACGTGGCCTTGAGTTAGTAACCATTCAACTTACAACATCATGCCTGCATTATATTTGTTAACATTTGAGGTTTGAGTGATCAGAAATTCTTGGAGTTTTCTGAAACCTTTTCTTTCTGGGAATATGTTCTTTCTTATCATATAAAGTCATGTTATGCAAAGCTGCGATCAACTTTTTCATCCTGCATGGCTTAGAAATAGCGTCATTTTGGTGATAATGAATTGGATTTCATTTATTATGATTCCACTAGTGGATTTGAGTTTATTTTTTGATATTTAGATAACTTGATGAACAATCTTCAGAACTAATAAACGTGAAGTTTTTTAAGTTCAAAGCAATTGGATGTAAACTGAAAATACAGAACCATGAAAAATATAAAGATTTATGTTTGTTCTAGATATCTGTCATGAGAAAAAAAAAGAGTTAAAGGGATACTATGTAACTTCATAAGCTGGTTTTGGAGATATATTTTATGTTCAAAGCAATTTGATGTAAACTGAGAACACAAGAACCATGCAACAGTGAAGAAAGAATTTACACATGTTCTTTGTATTTATAGCAGTGAAAAAAAAATAAAAAATACTGCAGAGCTGCATAAACTGGTTTTGCATTTAATAATCTTAACATACCATCGAAATATATGAATTTAAAATTCTATATGTATAACACAGAACATATAATTACCTGCCAACATTTGTTTATTCCAAATTTAAGTTTTATTCTTTATTCTTTTCTTAAAAAATTTGGTCCAATTAATAACTAGAGCCTACAACCAGCTGTCCCAATGCCATGACACCACCCATGTCTTTTGCTTATGATTTTGTAATAGGACATATGAGTGTAAATTCTGATGTCATGCTCTATTAGACTTTGATTTGCTTATGGGTTCTTCCTAAATAAAATTTCAAATTCAGTTGAACTTGAAGGCAATGTTAGCCTAATAGTAAGGGGTGTGCAAACAGTTTGATTGGTTCAGTTTTCAGTTTGGTTTTTAAAAACTGAAACCAAACTGAATATGTGAGAAACCGAATTATGTAAAACTGAAATATTTCCGTTTCATTTTTGATTTCAATACAAACAAAACTTTCTATTCTGAAACATTTCATCCTTTTTGACTATTTCTCGAAAATAAAAATTGAAAGAAAAGGGAAAGAATTTGGTTTTTGTTTGTTTGTTTGGTTTTCAAACTGTACCAAAATTGAAACTGAATTACCAAACCAAACAATTTCAGTTTATGATAGGGTATTTAAGAATTAATGATGTAATAAAACAAGTTATTCATACGAGTGCAAATTAATGAGTCACCTGTTTAGTTACTTTTGGTGGGTTGTGATTGTGCTTCATGCTACCTTGAATAACTTAATTTCTTTAATTTTGGCTTGCTTTTTCGGAATTTTGATCTGATTTTATAGAGTAGTGCTGTAGTTTCATATTTTGCTTTGCCCAGGATGGTTTCATTTGGAATGGAGGATTTTGCTGAAAAATATGGAGGATTGAAACCTTCTCAGTTTGTTGATGTAATGGCTCTTATGGGTGACAAATCTGATAATATTCCAGGTTATGCTACACATCTCTCATTAGTTAAATACAGTCCGATGTTCATGATATGAATTTTTCACAGACAGCTAAATGTCATTTCCTTTATGATCTCTTTACATGTGTATCTTCTTCCAATGACTTATCATTGAACTTCCTTTACCATGATGTTCAACATTCATGTATTTTTTTCACTGGAGGAATACTAGATGTGAATAAAATGAAAAATAAAATCCTGAATTTTGATGAAATGTTGCGAAGGTCGGCTCAAACTTGTGTCTAGCCTCTGCTTAGTTTCTGGAATGAGCAATGGAAATGAGCTAAAAATGTTTAAACCTTTCTCTGAAATGAAGCAATCTGCTAGAAGTTTTAAGGAATTCTTTTTTTTAATGAGATTCAAATATTCTAAAGGTTGATTTATTGATGTTCCATCTTTAATAATTGCAGGAGTTGAAGGAATTGGAGTTGTCCATGCTGTGGAACTGATCTCTAGATTCGGTATTGTCTTAGAATTTGTTGGAAAATGTCATAGGGTGAACATGTTGCTGAACTATTATGTGATTACATTTGTTATGGAATATTTGTTTTTTCTGCCAAAAGTGATTGCAAGCTTTTTTTGTCTGTCAATGTGGGATTTTCTTTTTTGGCCCATATAAGTGTGTTTCTTGATATACTGACTTGCAATAATCTTCACTTCTTTTTCAGGCACATTGGAGAATTTGTTGAAATGTGTTGATCAAGTAGAAGGGGAGAGCATTAGAAAGGTAGAAATTTTCAACATGAATCAAGTACTTGCTAAAATCATATCCTTTTCTTTTCCCTTTAAATCTTTATCATTTTTTGTTGGTTGTTCCATTGTTTGACACTTGCAATGAGATGAAATATCTTAAGTCAATTTTTATCAAATCAATTGTGCTATATCTAGTCACTTTATTAGAATCCATCTCTGTGTGTTTGTTCTGGGGGTTGCTGTGGAGTCTGATAGTGGGTTCTTATTCAGCAACTATTGGGGGTGGGCTTGTAATGGCTTTCTCTTCTTCCATGTGCTTGGGGATGTTGCATGCATTATTGATAATGATGTGCAACTCTCCTTTCTGGTAAGAAAAGAGGATGTAGAAGTTTGTCATCAAGGATATTGCACCTTGTAAATATAAGTTAATTTATCATGTCATGATCTTGTGCTCATGAAATTTGAGATAAATATAGCATGATATTAGCTTTTATTTAAAATTCTGTGACCGTTTATGTGGCTGACTCATTTTACTTTCCTCTGGTCACTACTCTCTTGTAGGCCTTGAGACAGAATGCTAATCAGGCAGTACTAAGCAAGGAGCTGGTAATTTTCCTATCTTTTTCTCTGCTCATTATATTTTCTTGTGGAAAATTAATTTTTTAGTGGATAAATATCTCACCCAATCTCATTTTTAAAGCATGCATAATGTTCATACGACTGGTCCGACAAGAATAAAGTGCAAAAGAGCAAAAGACTGATACTATAGTAAATGGCATAGACGTTTGTCTGTCTTTTCTATGGAGTATCAGAAGATGTCTTCATTTCCGAAACATAACCCTACTCGGTGCTTACAATCTATTTTTTTTTTTTTATTATAGATTTTGTGCCTCACCGCTGAAGAAACTTAAATAAATACACTAACATCAATTCAGATTTTCATTTCCTTTGTTCTTTGAGCAGTATGTATTAGTTATCTTACCTAGCCATGCACTTTCTTCTAACAATTATTATGAACATTGTGGTCATTATCAATGTAAAATCTATGAGATCTAACCATTTTAGGGAACAAAGTTCCATTGAAATGCTTGAAAATGTAGAAGCCTCATGACTGGCCATGTGCAGACTTGTTAAATGAGATATGGTGCTTTATATTTTGAAAGACTCGATGACAGTATGGCAGCTGTTACTTTATTATTAATCTAACTGTGACTGTAGGCACCTAGTCCTTGGTGTTTGTTTGATGCACAGATATCTTATGTAATGGCAGGCAAAGTTGCGTTGTGAGCTTCCAGAGTACATGGTTCCATTTGCTACCACAGATTTGATTTTTAAGAAACCTGAGGTCCGTACACTATGGCTATTTTTATTTTAGAAGTTTTCTATCCATATTCAGGTACATGTGCAATTTAGTGAGAGAGGCTCTAAACACTTGCACTCTCCTAGTCAGAACTGGTAATTGTTGATGTTTATTTTGTTCTATCTTTGATGAGATGATGAATCCCAGCTAATTTCATTATTGGTTTCATGACTTGTGTGCTGGTTTTAATTGCACAATTCACTGTCTAATTCCAATTCACTGTTGCTTTCCATTATAAATTGTGACTTCCTAACAAGCACACTGCAATATTACATACTATCTATCAAGTCATTTTCCATCACTGGCAATGCAGCCATAGTCCGAGCATACACTGTTTGAATTACTTGACGCAGGCACTATTCTGTCAATTTATTCCTTCTAGAGCCATTCATTACTTATAGCTAGGCTTTAATGACCATTTCGTGGTATGTCCATGCTTTGTTAACAGCAGCAGTCCCTTTTGGACCTTCCAAACCCATACATGGTGTTCCCATCATCAAGTTCTATTTTTGTCTTGGCAAATTATGCAAATTCTATTGCACTCTTCACCTGTTTAAGTGCAAAGCCTACTGTACTACTCAGCTCCAATAATTTTCTTTGTTGCTTTAATCTACATTTTCTTTATTGGCCATTGCACGGCTTAACCTTGCTCTTATAATCAGCTGCATCTTGTATGCAAGTTGAACTTCCATGCTCTCATGCACAGCTTTCTGGGATAACCTCTTTTGCTAATTATTTAACTGCAGGAAATACTGATTTTTTGGTTTGACTGGTGCAGGACAATGGTGAGAAATTTACAAACCTCTTGACTGCCGTCAGCTCTTATGCTGAAGGCTTTTCAGCTGACATGATCATCAGAAGAGCTTCCAAGTTGTGGGAAAAGCTTGAAGCAAGGTGATTTGATCCATTGTCAGTGGAGGCAATTAGACATTTTTTCATGGTAGTAGTGTTGTCTGTATAGCTAACTGCTAACTCTGCTGATTTTGGAGCTGAGCATATATGATGAATGCTCTACCAATTCTTGTCCAAATTTTTAGTTTCCAAAAATTTGAAGGGAAATTTATGAAATGCAGAGGAAACGGTTCCTTTCTCAAGATTTTATCCTCCTTACTGATTTATTATTTTTTCTTAAAACACCGCCAATTTGACAGCAAGTAGTTTGGCCACAGATGGCGGTGCTTTTTCACAATTTATAATGATGATGCCCAGATTCTTCTATACTTAAATTTAAATCATGCATGCTATCTTCTCTCATTAGCAAATATTTTGATTTTTGTACGAAATTTTACTTGGTACCAGGGAAGCGAAGCATACAACAAGCAGGGCTGGACTGCATCAACAAACAATGAGATAAGCAAATTATTCTAAGCTTATAATCTTATTAAATCTCGAAGTAATTAAAGGGAACATCAAATTTATTTTGATTTATAATAAATAAAAATTGCAAAAATTTCTAGACATAATTTAGAGCAAGCTGAAAGCTTTTTGGGCTCAAGCCATGTTTTTTTTTATTATTTATTTATAATCTCCCATCATCAATTACTCAGATGTCATTTTGAATTAAATTCATAGATTTGCACTGAATTCTCAACTTCTCTCAGTTTTTTTCAATACCGCCACTGGGTCATGCGTGTCCCAAATAAATGTCTTCCTTGAATTTTCATCAATTCTGTAGTTCACTCCTGAAAAATATAACACACAAGAAAAGGAGTATATCAACATGGCAAATAAGTATGAATGCTTTCTTTTTGTTGAATATATACTTGAATGCTTTCTTTTTGTTGAATATATACTAATGAAAAAACAATATAGCCATATATAACAAATATACTAAAATACGTGATAAAATTACTATGGTTAAAGACTCATTTTACTATTCAGTACAATACTAGAGTGACTTGTATAGCATTGGTAAAAAAGATTGCCTGCTTTTAATTAAAGAGTATTTTGGTATTTTTGTATGGACTAATCGTCATTATTAATTTGTGTGAGTATTTTTGTTTATACAATATTTTTATGACCGATAATGAGATTTGACCACGAGCTAAAAATGAGATTCACTCGTCTCCTCTTTCATTTTAGGTGGCGCATATAGTCCAAATGTTCCCGGTTTATCGCCGATGACCCTTTCATTTCTTTCTTCTACCCCGATAAATGTATTATGGTCCTTAATGATATTAGTATTTCAGATTCAGTTTGATTTATATATTTTTGTTATTTTCTCTTTTGTTAAAGTTTCATGTGTTTTCAATTTAACCATTGGTTTCTAATTTGTATATGTAATGATTTTCGATTCGGTTCTTCTACATTTAATTTCATATTTTTTACCCTTTGTCCTTTTGACAAAGTTCTTATGGCTTTTAATTTTATTCTTCAAATCAAGTTTATGATTTTGATTTTTTAGATAATAATAAAAATAATAATATTATTAGTGATGATAATAATAATAATGATTGTAATACTAATAATAATAATTAAATTAGTGATGATAATAATAATAATGATATTATTATTCATGATAATAGTAATAGTAGTATTAATAATAATAACAATGATGATGCTAATAATAATAATAATAATAATAATAATGGTAATGGTAATGATAATGTTAGTAATAATAATAATTAAAAATTTGTTATTCCATGTTAATTTAACTGTAATTAGCATTGTTAAATATTTATCATAATTAGTTTTTTATATTATTTTTTAAATCTATTTTAATATCTAAATATTATTTTTTATATAAAAAATAATCCAGCCTCAAAACGAAACGCATCAACCAAGGCCAGTATTATATATAAACCTGGATGATGGTCCAAAATTCTTTCTAATCCTCCACGCCAATCAGAAGCGTCAGCACCAACTACGAGAGTACAAGTGCAATTCTTACACAAAACAAATAAAAAATTGATATTAAACAAGACCAAGCTAGGGAAAAAAGAAGATGGCGATGATCGATGCATGAAAGATTCATAGAAGAGAGAGATATCTACCAATTTTGAGCTCATTCCACAGCCCATTGCACTTGGTGTTGGATTCGAATAAATCTTTCAAGAGAAAACCTGAGTGATTGTTGCTATGATTTGAGGAGCTCACTACTATGCTCTTTATGTAGAATTCTAAACCTCACTCAAACAGGAAAAGAAACACTACATAGGAAGTTGGAAACTGCTTTAGACATTGACATTTGTTTCTCCATGGCAAGCACCGAAGACATTGCCTCTTTGACATCTACAAATCTCAATGTCTTTGGATATGAAGCTCTTCAGTCTTGATGATGCCTGTTTGCACTATGGATGATCATGTGTCTAATGTTTCTTACTTGGCTAATTTGATAATTTGACAGTGATGCAGGAGTCTCAAATTGGCAGCAATTAGAACTCTTCAATCGATGAGAGCAGCTATCTATTAGAACAAAAGGAATAGTCTAAAAGCAATTACAAATGAATAGATTACTCTGAAAATAATCACATTGTACAAGTGCTTTACAAAATTGGTGAATTTAACTTGATGTTTCAGGTTCAGGTTCAGGTTCAGTTTCAGTTTCAGTTTCAGATTCATTTTCATTCTCAGTTTCAGCTTCAGGTTTTTCAAGCTCTAGAACAGCATTAAATCCAAATTCATTTCCAGGTACAAACACTTTCTTGAGTTCTTCTGCCTTTTGAGTGGTGTTAATTTTGTTTTCCTTCACCTTCAGATTTTCCTGTTTTGAATGGAAAAACTCATCAATACTTACTTCAGCTTCAAAACGAAGACCAACATTAAGTGTTGCAAAAATAACTTGCCTTCTTCACATAATCTGCCATGGTTGAGGTGACTATTTCTTGTATCACAAAATTAGTTACACGATCTTCTCCAAGGATTTGTAGGAGGAATTCCCTTGGAACCTACAAAAATTATTAGTCAGACATCTTATGATGGAGGACAAAAGTAGGCAGATCATAATGCTAGTTATGCAACTCCCAATAGATGTTTAGTGGAGTAGTTTCAGTGCATAGAATTTCCTTTACGAGCATGAAGGATGAGAAGCAAATAACATAAGATACTTCACACCATGACCAGCTACAATTTGGCATATACAACATGGAGATATAGCAGGGGCAACAAGCATTTGCGAATACATCACAAAAAATAAGAATGGTTCTCATCTCTTCATTCGAACTAAGTTTGGCATTTAAAAACAAGGAAGAACATAATAAATTACTTCCTGTAGGAGATACCAGCACTCATATTGAAACTTGAATAATTTGTGAGTGAAACCATGACTTGAACTTCCTGAATTTTGCATCTTTTATTCCATTTCCAAGTAATTAACAGACAACAACAAATCATAAATTGAAGATTTCAAGTAAAACATGCATTCTTCTGGAGGAATAAAGTACTAGTTAAACATACATGCAAAACTAATTTCATTATAAAATTTTGATTTCCAGAGAGAGAAAAAAAAACTATGAACGAGAATCACTCACATTTGTTGTTTTTCCTGGATTAGCCAATATGCATGCAAAAAAAAAAGGTTAGAATTCATTGACTGAGGAGTTAACAAGCTGCAGAGACAAATTAATGAAACAAAGGACAAAGGTGAGAAGCAATCAAGAGATTAAAGACAGTGCAGATTAAAAAAATGGGCTTGGGGATCCTAAACAGGTCAATATGATCATGCTTCAAAAGCAGATGACTCATCTAAATGTTGGAACCACCTATTGAGGTATCCATCAGCAGAAAAGTAACTCAAAGAATATTTTTTTGGATTAACAAAGAAATGCATGATACCACATCTCTTTATTTAATATCTCATCCTGACCACCATCAAGTATGGATTCTTCTCACAGGATAATTCCAGACTATCATCAAGAAATTACTAAAGAACCATTAAACTTGTACTAAGATCTTTTAGATTTAATAGTAAGTGATTCATATCATAAACAAATATTTGATCTTGAATGCATCTCTACATTAAACAAAGAAACTTTGAATAGCTATAATCAAACTCATTGCTCATTCATTCAGAGCTCTTGTCGGTAAAGTAGACTGAGAGAGAAAATTGGCTTCTCGAGAATCTGCTGGAGTCAGATCAGTAGGGGAGTACACACCAGGACATTATTAATAGAGAAAGAACCCATACCCTGAACCGGGGAAAGGCGATAACCGTCCAGGGAAATTGTGAACTTACTGAATTGACTCCCTATTCTACAGGTGAGTGTGATTTTTAGCTACACTCTATTTGTCTATGTTCATACCCATGATTGCAGAACGTTATTCCATAATTTGATGGAGGCAGTCAAATTCAGTTATATATTAGTACAGAAGAAATCACATGTATAACCATTACCTCCTTTCTCTCTTCGAAATCCTGGAATTGGAGGTGCCGAACGAGCTAAATCAGTCAATGCCTTGTTGAACACCTTTTGAGTCTCATCTCCACTCAAATCCACTCTTACCTAAAAATTAAACATAACCACAAACCACATTTACAAATTTTGCAAAATAGCATTAATTATCTACTAGAGATTCGGAGAACAATAACCCACCTGCATCTTATCTTCCTCTTGGGATTCAATAACTATTTTAACATTTTTCAATGCTATTAGTTTCTCATTCGTTTCTGCAATTGATGCCTCCATACCTTTAAAAACACCCAAATGCCACAATACTTCAATGAGTAACACCATAAATTTACTATCTATAATTGTGTTTAGAAGCTAAGAAAATATTAACCTGACCCAACAGCAGATATAGGCTTGACTCCCACATGTTTAAGCACTCTCAAATTTGGATTAGAAGAAAATAATAATAGCCTGAAATGTTTTAAACAAAACAAGAACTTGATTAAACAATCAAAATATATTAACAAAAACAATATTAAATGATTGTTTTTGTAATTTACTTATTGCAAGTAAAGTGAGATTGAAAGAAAATGATGCTATTTGTGCTGCTGCTGCTGCTGCTGCTCAAAGAAAGACACTGTAGACAGAAGTGGTTAGTCAGTCAGTCAGTCAGTCTAAGAATATGTTTGGTTTCCAAGAAAATGCAAGAAATCTTCAACATGATATGATGGGCAAAGAAAATGGGGTATTCTTACTTTGTAAAAGGAGAGGTTTCGAAGTTGTTGGTGTTGTAAAGTTGATGCTGTCGTCGTCATCGCCGCCATCAAAGCTTGCTTCCTTCCTTCTCTCTAGTCTATATCATTTCCGTCCACTCAATTTTATAAATCCGTTGAAGACCGACAACCCGACATGTCGTTCAAATTAGTTAGTCTAAAGATGATGTGTGAACTGTCGTTTACTGTTTGAGGTTGCAGGCTTGCAGGGGGTGTTATTGACATTTCCCTGTGATGACTCTCAAACTTAGGCACCTATTGTTTGTGGGCGATTTTCAATTTTTTTTAAAATTTTTTATTTGTTTTAAATTAATTTTTTATGTTTTTATATGATTATATCAAAAATAAATTTTTTAAAAATAAAATAAAATAAAATAAAATATTATTTTAATATATTTTTAAATAAAAAATAATTTTTATCATGACGCCAAACACTATCTTAATTTACAAAAAATAAATTATTATTTTGATAATTAAATTTTAAACTTATTCATAACTTAATTATTTGCTCTCCTAGGATTATAAATTAATTCTTTTTAATTAGTGGAATGATTTAGAATTTAATTTGAATTATATTTAATTTTAAATTATTTTATAAATTAATTTAACTAAATTCAAATAATTTTGATTTTTCAAGCAAATCTAGATGAGACTTCACCATTGAACTCTAATGATTTTTATTTTTTATTTTTTAATCTAAACTTGTATTGACCCAACAACTCAATTAGTGGGGGCTTGGAGAAAAACCAATCAACATTTTAATACGATATCATAAGAATCATGGGATAAAATTAATATTTTGAAATATAAGGGATTACTTTGTGACCTTGTTCAAAGTATAGGGACTACATAAAATATTTTACTCAACCTTTTTTTGTTTTGTTTTTTTATGAAAATAATACTCAAAAACTTTAATAAAATTGAGATGGTGATAAGAAATCTATATAGCTAGCTAGGTGCCACACCGATTGATAAGAGGGAGGAGGAGGAGATAATGGAAATAGTAGCGGCTAAAACCCTCTGCCTGGGCTTAAACCTCAAGGTAATGTCATCTTTGTTTTCTCTCCTTATTTCTTCAGTTCTGCAACTATAATTTGAACTTGTTCTTTTCATTTTAAGCCAAATTCTAGCTATTTCATTCTATAGAAGGCACGGGGTCTTAAAGTAGTTAATGGGATCTATTATAAGTGCTCATGGATTTACTTTAGTGCTTGAATTGACACCCGTCTGTCGTTTTTACCATGTTCACTTCATTGTAAGATGGCAGGCAACGCAGTGATTCTCATTTTTTCACAACCAGCACACTTCTGCATTATGTTTTTATCCACTTTTTTGTTTGTCTGTTTGAGATCAGTTTTACTATGGAAAACTATAATCTTTACTTGAGTAATTTACATTTTAATACTGTTTTAGCTTCTTTGTAATGAGTCATGACCCTTAAATCTTAATCTGAATTGACATGATTTAGTGGAATAATTTTGGTTTTTTCTTTGGTTATTATTTGCAGTTAATAAGTCACAAGCATAAAGTGAATGTCTTTACTCCAAATCTAACTCGCAAAATACCATCCTTTTCCCATCAAATGAGATGTGGGGCTCAAGGATTTTGGAGAAGGTAATGCAGTTTCACTCACTTGAGCTCGAGTATTGTATTTGGATTTTGATGTAAATGTCATTGTTGGGTTTTTGTAGCAAGAAGTAGAAATTGGCGAGGTTGCTTATTTATTTGTTAATTTGATTTTACAGGGAAAATGGTAGATGTTTTACTCCTGTTGCGGCTGTAGTATCAGGTGCAAATCAAATTTTTTGTCTTTCAATTAGTTGCTTTTAACCTTATTGCTAGTGTTGTGTTGACCTTTGACTACAACTTAATGACTACATAAATTAGCTGCTGAAGATGTTGAAGTATCTTCCTCTCGGTTCAAAGATTGCACAGTGATGATTACGAGTACCAATGAAGATCAAGAATTGAAGGTATGAGCAGATACTGGATTCATGTTGTTGGTTTGTAGGCAAGTTCAAAATTGCCTGGTGGTTGATAATTTTAGCAATCTATTATATTCATAGCTTTTGTGGACAGATAAGAGTGGAAGTATCTGGTGCTAAAACTAGAGCAATTTTTGAAGATGTTTTCAAAAAAATGGTTACTGCAGCCCAGCCAATCCCAGGATTTCGAAGAGTAAAAGGAGGTAAAATATCTGAATTCTCTATCTGATTGCTAGTGGAGAAGTGCTGTCTTCAAGAATCTCAAGCCTACTTATAATCATCCTCAAATAGATTTTTTCTATAATTTGGAATCTGAGAACATAGCACCATACAGCTAGTAGTCAGATTGAAATAATGTTCAACTGTATTCTTACTAGTAACTTGCCAAACCATACTTCTAAAGCCGTATTTGATCTTATTTTCTTTACGGTATTGTTTTTCAATGACTGTTCTTTTCTAATGTTTTCTCATTTCCCTAATTTTAGTCTGCCTCTGATGTTTTCTGTTATTATTTCTATGCGCATCATTTCTATCAAACACCATGGGGAACTGGCAGGAAAAACACCGGATGTGAGTTTCCATATCCTCTTATTTTACTCCAATTTCATTTACCTAGTTGTAACAAGTAACTTAAATATGAGATTTTTGTCCATTTCCTAAAGTGAACAAAAACTTGCATTCTTGAGATGTATGTTGACCTCATCTTGAGTCCATTACCATCTGCAGACAAAGAGTATGCACAATATGTTGTGCTAGTAGTGAACTTTGAAGGGGCAGTGTCATGTCAACTAGCTTGCAACTTTGAGGCGCATCCTCTTTTAACATAATCTATCATGTCTAAATGGATTCTTATGCTCAGTTTACAGCTGCGACTTCAGGAAAGAAAAACAAATTTGCTCATTATTTTTCAATATTAAATCATGAAACTTTTTTTATGGAGAACATTCATGTGCACACATGCACCAACACACACTATTGATGTAAAGCACATGCACAAGGAAAGAAAAAACAGCCAGCAATGACTTTCATTGAAAAGTTAGAGAGCTAACTATTACATCCTATGCATGCGGACTGCAGACAAGAACATACTTGCAGTCATGTTCATATACAATTGCTTGCACCAACACATGCGCATACACATATATAATAGAATTTTCTTATTGTTTGTTTCTGGCAGATACCTAGAGACATTTTGTTAGAAGTTCTTGGACCTTCAAAAGTTTACAAGGAAGTGATCAAGAAAGTCATAAACTCTACTGTAGCTGAATATGTTGACAAGGTAACCGACTTAACTTCTTGTTTGATTCTAAAGGAAGTCATGAAGTCATTTTATCTTCACGGTGCTGTGATTAACCAATGATTGTGTTCTGGGAAAGACTTCAAGTAGATAGTTTTGTCACATGACTAGAAATATTTCTAGGAAAGAAATCAATGTAAGAGCTTACAAGTTTACAGAAACTGACATCACAAATCATGTTAATGGAGCACTTAAGCTGATCTTTTTTTTTTCTCCTTACACCTTGATGAATGTCTTGACCAACTTTTAAATCGTGAGCCAACACCTGTATTAATGTTGTTCATTTTGAATGGTATAGTTGAAAGTTGATTGATCCAGTACTAGCCACCATTACATTCACCACACCAGCAATTTTGTTTTTTTTTTTTTTTGTCATGTTTTTTATTAAAATCAAATGACTTTTGTGTGTTTTTTTGTGGAAGTACTGCTTCTTGGAATGCAATTCTTTTCTACATTCTAACTGCTGTGGTGCAGACAACTGCA
>Ga0307510_10000549_pt1 | contig 37649 bp, 40 predicted proteins | sample 12_EM_MG_FD_207224 | JGI IMG/M metagenome (GOLD analysis project Ga0307510, IMG submission 207224) | Populus trichocarpa ectomycorrhiza microbial communities from riparian zone in the Pacific Northwest, United States - 12_EM | ecosystem: Host-associated > Plants > Roots > Unclassified | place...
GTCCCAATGATAGGGCATTTTATTTCGCTTATTATTACATCATTTCTGATCCAAATCACATGATCCAGGATATTTCCGAAAGCCAAGATGATGTAATATAACATACATTATTTTCACAATATTTGATCATTTATTTGATTTATTCCAAGTCACTCTTTCCAAAATGGCAAAACATTGGGACAGTTTTTTGAGCGACTGTATGTGGAACACATTATGAATCTTCATTGATGGTGGAAGTTCTATGTGATAAGCAACCAGTGAAACTTGTTTCAAAACTTTGAATGGTCCATATCATCTTGGTGATAGCTTCCTTGAAGGTGTATTAACTCTGAGATTTCTAGAATCTAACATTACTTTAATGCCTGGAGATAATGTTCTCCTTGGTGTGTAATATTTGACATGTTTACTAAGTGATTGTTGTGCATCTGATCATGCTTTTTTTATCATTAATAATCATTGATATGCACTAGGATTAGTGTCTTCTTAAATTGATAAGTTTGTGGATGGATTGATTCCTAAGATCAATTGATGTGGAGTGTACTTGGTGTGTTCATGTTTTCATGAGTTATGTGTGAATTCTGTGATTGGAAGTAGTGTACTCCAGTTGTCTTGTCGTCCATTAACAAACTCTTTGAGATCATTCTCAATCCATAAATTCATGTGTTCAGTTTGTCCATCTGTGCATGGATAAAAGGCTGAACTAATATTTTGTTGAATATTGGTTACTTTGCAAATTGCATTACTAAAGTTGCTTGTAAATCTTGGATCTTGATCTGATATAATTCTTTTAGGAATTCTGAACCAAGGGAATAGATGTTGTAAGTATAACTTTGCAATGCCTTGTCCATCTATGGTTTTATTGCAGGGTATGAACTTTGCTGCTTTGGAACATCCTTGATCTACAATCGTAAGGATTAGTGTTGCGGCGGCTCCAGTAGCTGGAGCCAGCCAGAGCTGCGCCGCCTCAGCCGGCCTGGTTAACATTTCTGGCCAGGCCAAGCCTTGGGTTCTAGTTTTCACCAAGCCAAGCTGAGCCAGCCGGTCAAGCGCCGGCTTTCCCCGGCTAGCCCCAGCTCAGCCCAGAGCTTTCACGAGCCGCTGTGGAAATCGAAATCGAGCACGCAAAGCCACCAACACTCACATGCACGTCCTCCCATTTTTTATCTGTGCCTTGTAGTCATTCCTGCATAAGCCCGGTACACCAAACTACAACAAAAGCATGTGCTACAAATCTTTATAACAACAAAAAAAAGTAACCTGCAGGCTATGGACTGTCAATTCCTATCTTCAACAACTTCGTGCGGTTGCATGTGTGTGCAACAAATACCGAGAGGTTTGAGCGTTTGTGTGACTTGAGCAAAGGCTAGACAACTCATTAGTAAAGGTGATTGATAATTGGAACAAAGTGAGGTTACCTACACACGTTTGCTAGCGACACTAGGACTGGGTGTGCATTTTGCATTAGGGGAGGGGAAAGCAGAGGGTAGTGCATTGCTGAGCTGGTCAGCCTCGGTTTCTGAGCACTGCAAGAGGATGGTGTGAAGGTGTTCATAGTCCGGCTTCTCCTTGAAGCCAAGGGAATGGACATAGATGATGAATTTGGAGAAGACAGGAGGTAATCCTTCGCACAAGTCCTCCACTGTGATCAACGACTTCTTCCGGAGGACTGTGCTGTGATCCCTGGAAAGAGCACTCCAAGGTAACTTGCCACGCGCTAAAAATATGATGGTGTAGGCAAGAGACTCTAGGTTGTCACGATGCGATTGGGCATGTCCTTGCTGGCCATTAATGGATGAAAATGGAGGAGTACCAACAACTGAGTGATTCGTGGTGCATGGGATGTGTAAGTAAGTTGCAGGATTGTGGAATTGCCGTGCCAAACCAAAGTTGATGAGAAATACAGCTCCAGCTTGGACCATAAAATTACTCGGTTTGATGTCGCGATGGACATAGTGTTGGCCATGCAGTGATGTGACCACTGAGAGCTGCGCATGGGAGAGAGTTCAGTAAGATCTTTTTTTTATAGATATCACAAACATACCATTTGCAACGCATATGAGAATACCTTCTCACTGTCAAACCGTTTCTCCTTGATCGAATCACCAAGCGAGACTCCAAGATACTCCAAGACAATGACTTCATGCAGGCCTTCATAGCCATACCAAAGTACTGAAGAGGTACCTGCAATGCCAGCAATATTTTTATACACGTCGTATTCGTATTTGAGCTTTGGAGTTGACTGGTCTGCACTCCCTATCTTCAGAGCAACATCAGCTCCTGTCCTGATGTCTCTCCCTAGGTAGACACTTCCTAGAGATGTATGAATGAAGTGGCGAACTTGAGTGAGAGCTGGATTTACCAGAACCACCAGAACCAAGTAGTTTTCCTACTCTGTACCAGCCACCAACACGTACAAAATTGATTTGTAGGGGCGCATGTGGTTTCTTAGAGGCTTTTTCAATGTGCATAGCCATGATCAATGCTGAACATGAAGAAAAGAGGGGAGGGAAAATGTGCTAATGTTAAGCACAAAAGAGGAGGGGAAGGTTCATTCAACAATGAAAACCAACATGTGGCGGCATGTGTTATATAAGCTACTCAACAACGTGGTGTTTGGCGTTTCATTCAGTGGTAAAAAATGTTAACAAGTATACATCTATAAATCGCGACTGTGGCTACTAAATATGTCCAATATCCTGTCTTCTCCAATAAAACACCATTCTTGACATTTTTGTATGGGCGAATCATAATGAGGGAGCACTAGAGAAAGGCCAACGCGTTCACTTTAGAGAGAGAGACAGAGGGAGAGAAGGTAGTGATGAATTAGTTCCACTCACAGCAACACCAATAACGGGAGACCACTACTCGAACTCTGGTGCTTGAATGGTGCCAGTTGAGGGAGGACCATGGGGTAAGGTCCGGGTCTGGCGAAATCTTGCTGAACGCGATGTTGAAAATCACGCAGCGTCGAGGGATCGACGTTGAGCTGCCACTCCAGGTAGGAGCACATCTCTCGTTCCATCTGATTGATCTCCCAGAGTGCAAACATGCCTTGGTTAACGATACACCACGGCTTCTTGGAATAAGTGTTGTTGCAGATGATCTTGGATGAAAGCATGAAGGCAGAAATAAATAGGCAGTGCCCTGAGGAACCCTTAGCTGTGGGAAACCGAGCTTTCAAACGTTGGAGGAGATAAAGAGCCGCAAAGGTCACAGGTTCATGTTCGTAGAGCCGCGTCTGATGAAGGGCAGCTATGAAATGGTCTGACTGGGGAGTAGGGGTAGTCGAGGGTGGTGCCAGGGGAGGAGGATATCCGGGGATGCAAAGAGGTGGGAACAAATCGAGCACACAGCTTGGCTGTTGGCTCATGTCCATGATACAGGTCGCTTCCACTTGTGCCCTATGGCGGCAACAAGAGCATGAGAATGTTTCAAGTTAGAGTTTGGAAAGTACCTTACCGAAGTGGGGCCATGGGCTGTGGTCATTGCAGAGGGCCCGGAAATCTTCTGGGCCTTTCTCCCCCATCAGATCTCCGCGCACAAGAAGAATATGGTGACTGTGAGGATGACAGAAATGACAACGGGGCCGACGGCGGCCCTTTGTATGCTATGAACTCCCCAAAGACAGACCAGTCGTCGTTGTCCTCCGCTCTCAACACCTGTAACTGTGGCGCATGTGCCAATCTACATAGGCTTGATGCAATGCGTTGTAATGCTGACGGCCACCGAACGGGTATTGCTATTGCTGCTGTCCCACCAGCACGCATTAAGTCCATGTCTGTGCAGGGGGAGGATGTCATCCAGTGGCAGGGCAGCGCACGCATCCTGATACTGTTGCAGCTGCTACCACTGCATGGGTGTGGGCATGATGAGCCGGAGAGGGAAGATGGAGGCTCTGCAGGCGGAACTGGGACTGGTCGATGAGCAGAGCGTCGAGGTGCAAGGTTGGCGACAGGGCAGAAGTGGCTTCGCTGGCAGCGGCGGCGATGGAGAATGATGCGTTGAGACGTGGGAGAAATCCTCAGTTTGAAACAAGCCAGAGTCAAACTGATCAATTGGTTTCCATGGATGTGGCTGGCAAAAGCCACAGCTTATGTGAGTCGACTAGGTTGACATATTTGCACTGTACATTCTCCCTTGGGCATATAAAAACCATCGTCAAGAGTCATTTCAAATCGTAGCATGAGATGAGAAGGAGTTTTGAAGTCAAAAGAGTGGCAGGATACCCGAAACAATATGTAGCCAGCACAAAAGCCAGTAACTTGAGACTCAAATGCAGTGTAATTCCCACCCATGCATAATGACCGAAGCGACAAAAATCATTAAAGAGCACCTACCAGGACAGCGCTGTCCATATCTAATTTCGTTTCTGTTGCAGTAGTTGATGTGAGGAGGAGAAGGGGTGGATTAGCATGTCATGGTGATAAAGCAGATGCGTAAGTCGGCCCGAATATCTTGGATCTGGTCTTACTGTATGCACACATTAAATATAAACAACTCGAACGAACATGGCATTCACAGCGGTAGTAAAAGTAACAAAAATATGACCATCAATTGCCATACTGATCGTAGTCAGTAAACGCGCCCAACATGTTATCCACTGCCCTTTCAGGATCGTCCACAAGGAGAGTGGCAAGGTCGTGGGTTGGCCGGGACTCCTGGGACACGGAACCAAGCATGGCTGCTTCTGGTGTCGACCATCCACGCATAAAACTGAGCTGTTCCTTCTTGTTATGATCCACCCCAATTTTTCTCATCCTCGTCGGACCCCCTCCTTGTCACCCTACCCATGCCTAAGCGACCATTACCATTAAACCCACCCGTCCTACCAGACTTGCCACCGCTACCGCCTAGTGAACCATCCAAACCATCGTCACCCCTTGATCAGCCCCCAGTCGAGCTCCTCGTCCCTATTCCCTGGAATGTCCATCGTCGGGAATACTCCTCAATGGAAGAGTACCAAGAGCCAATCCCAGTAGGGAACCTACTAGAAGACCCAGACAGTCCCATGGAGGATGCACCGCCCTTAGAGCCACAACCAGTCACTCACTATGAACCTGATACCCTTGGAGGACAGACGCATACCTTGTCTCCAGGAGAGTCTCCTATCAAACCCTGGGAAGCATACCTCACTCAACCTAGTAGTCCTGTGTCCCGCAAGCATTCCCTGTCACCCACAAGTTCCTCCTCAGCACCTATACGCCAACGCACCAGTAGAGAAGGCAGTTACCAGTCAATCACCCCTCTTGCCTCATCGCCCATAGCTGGCACCTCGCCCCAGAGTCAGGGCTACCAGTCAACCTCCCCCGGAGGATCCGCAGACAATCCCCCATCCACGCAGAGCTCCGCAGACGACGCGGATAGCGACATGGCCCTTAATTGGGTCACCATCAATACGGACTACCTTAAAGGGTAGTTGCTTACGCTAGACGCCCATTAGACCAGAACGGGCACGCGGAGATCAGATCTCCTCGGATCAACCTCAAACCTCGTGGTCGTCATCGCATCATGACGACGCTTCTCTTCTTGGAATGACCCGCCGCCATTGTTCCCCGGTTAAGGATAGATTAGGCAATTCCCTGATCCCTCATTCGCTCCCGCTCATTCTCTATTGTTCGACTCATACAGACCGCAGCACTTGTCCGCGGAGTACCATACGATACAGACAGCTCCCTCTTGACCAGAAGTACCTACTTTAGTGACCATGGCCCGTGCGCGGCCGTGCCTGTATATAAGCGCCCTGTATTTCGACAGTCAAGCCCTAAGCTTGACTTGATTTGCAATCTCAACGTTCTTGAAAAGCTTCCCAAGTGGCTCCCCTTTTACCCACTTCAAACTAAGTCGTCTCTAGTAAACTAGAGACTCCTCTACTACCTTCAAGTACTCGCCACCAGTTCACTCTTAGTACAAGTCGTACTATCAAGGCCCGTTGAAGCCTTAACAGACTACCATAAGAAGAGAACAATGGAGAACGTACAAAAGAAGGGAACAATGAAGTTCCCGACAAGAAGGCTCTGTTGTACAGGTAATCAGTCATGTGAGTCGAGGTCATGTGATCGTATAAGTACATATCAGTCAAGAAAAGAAGAAAAATATAGGCCAAGTGCCCAGGAGCATAACACAACACCCTTCCTAGAGAGTTGCTACCACGCAACTAGTAAGAGACTGCGTAAAACTCCTCATTGTAGTCAGTGTGGGCTAACTCCAGCTCATGACACAAGGTGGGGGATGACATAGCAGCGCACACATCCCCAAAGTTGGGATGAGTGTGAGGAACAGCGCAGTACTCAGCATCGCATTGTTCATGAGGGTGGTCGCACTCGTCATGTGCATGTTGGGTGCTAAGACACCAACAGCACGTCTTCCAGAGGGGACACTCTTCCTCAACATGGTTGGGGCACGACTCATTGCATTTGAGGCAATAAGGGAACTTGGGTTTGCCTCCTTGACGCCGCTTGCCTAAAACAGCGTGGCACTCAAGACTGTCTTCACCTTCCTCGATGTCCAATGGCCCTTGAGCAGTGAAAATGCGTGGGATGTGGATGGCATTAGTAGGAGGGGGGCGGAGACGATTAAGGTGAGGAACAAGTTGGGTGCGAACAGCAGCGTTAGTAAGGTGTCGTTCCACCATACTGAGTTTGCTCTGGGCACTGTCTTCCCTCTTGTTGAGCTCGACTCGCTGGCGCTTTACCACCTCGAGTTCACTTTGATGTGCTCGATACCTATAAACGTCAGCGACAACACCAGGATCCTTGAGATCGATAATAGCATTGTTGATGAGGAGTCGGGAAGTGGAGGAAGGGTGGAAGATGTTAAGGTCGTAATCTTTGACCCTGGGACAATTGAAATTGGGAGCAGGATGTGTGCATGCATGGAGGGGGATGGAGAACTCAGGATCGCCGTGCTTGCGAGTTCCTACAAGGTGAGTATCGACCCCAATTTGCCTGAAGGTGACGTAACATGCCACTTCATCTTGCCTGTACTCATTGAGGAAGACGAGCGGGTATTGCCGCGAATCACCGCGGTCATACTCGCTCCATCCAGCTCCTGGATGGTTCGGGTCATCAAGCTGTTGGGTAAGCTGAGGAATGTTGGGGATGGGGCTGGGTGTGGAGGAGAGGGAGATGGTAGGATTATACCGGGCGAACCTAACTGGTTCGTCGCCTTGCACATCGTCGTCTGACATGTAACCCTCAATCTTCTCGAGAATTTGAGGAATGAGGAAGAGATGTTCAACTGCGGTGTAATCGCAGAAGGTAGTGGTGAATACTTGGTTGTTGAGTTCAGTGTTCCCCAGAATGTTCAAGGCTGGGAGAAGGTCCTCCATCCAAGCCAAAAGCGCCCCAGTGATATGCTCCTGACATTCCATGTACTTCAACAAGGCCCTGCATTGCTTTCTCACATGGCGAACCTGTTCCGAAGAGGGAATTTGTCCCACTAGTGTGAGTATCTTGTCATCTGGGAGTGTGTTGACGACTATGTTTGAGTGGATGCTGGATGGCTGGGGTGATAGAGGGCAACGGTGCTGGCGTTGGAGTAATGGGGTTGGGGGTAGGGTCAATAGAGGGGAGGGGGATGGTGCTTGAGCCATACTGTCCTCATTCTGAGGGAAGATACATGGTGGGATCGGGATAGGGGATGGTGAAGTGCGGCCAGTAACCGGGATGGGGAAGGATGGTGGTTGACCTTGTGATGCGCCCGGGAAGCTGCTCAAAGCTATCCTCAGATTAGAGTAAATATCTGTTGCCGTAGAGGCGACCTCTAGTCCAGCAGTGATAGGTGGACCCGGTGGTGGGGACGATTGTGGAGAAAAGGGTAATGTCTCCATTGCCATAGATGGACTGCTGTGTATGGACTGTGGTACCTCCTGGTCCGACGTAGACATAGCTGAAGTGAGTGGGTTGGGTAAAGTCAAGGGGCATTCAGCGGTGATAGGGACAGTACTGTTCTTTGCAGAAGTGGTGATGTTCAAGGGCATGAGCGTGAGTGGGGTGGATCGTTCGGTACAGTGACGAAGTCTTCTGGGCAGCTGGGGTGAAGACGTGGAACTTATGACTAGGCCAGATGGTGAGGTCTCTGAAAAGGTGATGGAACGAATTGAAAGGGGGGTCGATGGTGAAGGTGTAGAATGCCTGATTGGACATGCTGGGGGTGACTCGTCAAGGGGGAGGGTTCTTATACTGCTCGAGGTATTTTGAAAGTCCAATAATAACTCCAGAGCGTGGAGATCCTTGGCGTTAACCCATGAATCATGTGCTGGCGAGTAGTTCTTCCAGCGTACAAGGTACTGCTTCTTCTTCCAATGGCCAAAAGACCTCTCTTTCAGAATTTTCTCGACTTCCCATTCTGGTTCGCCTTCTAGTATTTCTGGTGGTGTTTCTAGAAAATTGGGTCCGTGTTGGTCTGTTTCTTTGTAGGGCGTGAGTAGGGAAGCGTGAAAGACGTCATGGATTTTCCAGGTGGAAGGGAGTTCGAGTTTGTAAGCGACTTTTGATATTTGGGAGACTACCTTAAAAGGTCCGTATCTCCTTGGGGAAAGCTTGGGTGTGGTGTTACTTGGAAGTTGTAGGTTGGTTCCTTCTAGCCAGACTTTTGAGCCTACTGCAAACGGGACGTATTGTGGCTTCTCTTTTATCCAGGATTCTTGCGCTTTATATTGGGCCTCTTGGGCAGCTTTCCTGGCTTCTTCGATGGATGAGAGTCATTGTTTGAGGGAGGGGATAGTGGTCTTTCTGGTTGGTTGGTGTACTTGGGGTGTATATCTGATAAGTAAGTCATATGGCATTTTCTTAGTAGTTGCGGATGGCCATGAGTTCTTGGTGTACTGAGCAAGTGGTAACCATGCATGCCAGTTATTCTGTTGGGTTCCGCAGAATACTCGGAGGTATTGCTCCAAGGTTTGATTGGTTCTTTCACTTGCTCCATCAGTTTGAGGGTGATACGCTGTGCTGATGTTCTGATGGATGTTGAGGATACGGCACAGTTCTGTTGAGAATTTCAATACAAAGCGGACGTCTCGGTCCAAGATGATTTTGCGGGGAATGCCGTAGTGGGGTATGACGTGATTGAGATAGAGTAAGGCTACTCCTTCTGAGTCAATGGTCTTGTGACAGGGGATGAAGATAGACGCTTTGGAGCAATCGGTGTCTGTGATCGTGAGAATAGTGTCGAAACCACCTGATTGTGGGAGTTTAGTGATGAAGTCCATTGCAATGGTTTCAAAGGGTCGCGCGTTGTCTGTGGGAGTGATAGGGAACATGGGTGGATGGGTAGGATGAGTATTGACTTTGGTCATTTGGCATGTAGCGCATCCTTTGATGTATTCAGTGACGAAGGTTTTCAGGTTGGGCCACCAATAGTACGGGGTGATTAGTTGAAGTGTTTTGGTAATCCTGGCATGACCGGCAGTCATGTGGTTGTGAAAAAGGGAAATTACTCCCCTCCTAAGAGCGTTGTCTGCCACAACAACCAGGGCGGTCCCGTGATACCAGTGTGTGCCATCCAATAGGGAAAGGTTATGTATTGGTGCCCATTTCTTGAGTAGCGGTTGTTCTTTGTATTGAGCCAATTTGATACGGCTATCCAAGTTATCACCGATACTATCCATGTCGAATACTCGAATTGAGGTATGGTTGTCGCAAAAGTAGTGGTCTGGCCATACAGTGACATCGTCATTAATTGGATTGGGTCCCTTGTAGTCAGGTCTTCTGGATAATGCATCTGTGCGATTAGTGGCGCCAGGTTTATATTCCAAAATGATGTTGTACTGCTCCCTTTCTGGTAAGTATCCAGCGACACGAGGGCCTATTTTCCTGGGTTCCTGGTAGTAATGAAGGTTGGCGTGATCAGTGAAGACTAGAACAGGTATAGTTGTCCCTTTAAGGAGGTGAGACCAGCAGTGTAGTCCGCACATAACTCCTAAGAATTCTCGGTCATAGATAGGGTAATTTTGCTCAGTTTGGGTAAACTTTTGGGAATGAAATCCAACTGGTCGTCTTGGTCCTGGTTTTTGGGTGCCATCTGTTTTGGTAATAGGGGGATCCCACTGGTATAATATGGCACCTGTTCCAATTTGCGATGCATCTGTTTCGAGTTCGAATTGTCGGTCTGGGTCTGGTTGAACAAGTACTGGTATGTGGGTGATCATGTCGATAAGTTTGTTTTGAGCCTCTTTTTGTTGGGGTCCCCATTCAAACGGTACGTCTTTCCCAGTGAGCTTTGTGAGCAGCACGGCGATGATGCTGAAGTTAGGACAAAACATGTGATGATACCCAGAGACTCCTAGGAAACCACAGACTTGTCATTTATCTTTGAGTTCCTGTGGGTAGTCTCTGAGTCCTGCAACTTTGGCTGGGTCAACTGTAGCTCCATCTTTTGATATTCAGACACCCAAGAAATCCATTTGCGGCTACATAAAGACAGATTTCGATAATTTGAGGTGTAGGCCATGGCGTGCGAGGAGATCAAATAGGAAGTGGATAATGTCAACATGGAGATCGAAGTCTTTGAGTAGGGTTCCTATTCCACAATCATCCATGTAGTTTTGGAGTATGTGCCGTATTTCGAGTACACCTTTCTTCTCAAAGTGTTTGTATAATTCTTCAAGAATACCATTCATAAAGCGTTGAAAACTTGCTGGCAAGTTGCTCATGCCGAAGAACATTACTTTTGGTTTGAATAATCCTTGGCGAGTTTTGAAAGCAGCTTTCCATTGGTCCCCTTCATGTATTTGGATATTGTTATAGCCCCAGCAGATGTTGAATTTACTGAATAATTCCATTCCTTGTAGGTTTTCAATGCATTGTTTGAGGTTTGGAAGTGGGGTGACATCTTTCCTGGTGACTGCATTAAGGGGGCGATAATCGATAATATATTGTTTCTCTTTAGAGTCCTTTTTAGGGACCATAAAGGTTGAGAAACCGTAGGGGGAGTCTGATGGTGTGATATATCCTTTGGCCAAGTTTTCGTCAATGAATTGATCTTCCGCCTTTTGTTCATCCCTTGAAAGTGGATAAACTTTGCAATTGAAGCGGGTGGGTGCAGTGTCCATTAGTACAATTTTATGGTCTCCTTCACCACGAGTTGGTGGAAATTTGTTTGCTTCTTCATCTGAGAATAATGCTGTGTGACATTTGAATTTTTCCGGGAGGGTAATTTCCTCCTTCCCATGTTCCATTGCGTACTTATGGGCCATTTCTACTGCTGTGTGGGTGCGATTGACTTCCACTGGGCCTCCCTTTATTTCTAAAGGGGTTACTCCCAACCATGGAGTGCACCTGGTTTGTTGTGCTTCAAGGATGAGATCTTCATTAATTGATACTTTACTTTTGACCCATGTTTTTGCACATTGAAGGGTTCCAAATAGTAGAGTTTCCATTTGAACTTTTGGGCCTAGAAGTGTTCCCTTTTCCCAGTCGATTTCTGGTTTAAAAGCTTTAAACCATGGGTAGCCAAAGAGAAGTCGATCTTGTCCTAGATTAGTGACAAAGAATCTTTGACGTTCCCTTTTGTTGCCTTTAGTAACGAGTAGGTCACAGGCATGAGTGATTGTTCCATGGCGGTTAAGGGTTCCATTGACATTGAATACTGGGCGGGGGTAGGGGAGTTTCTTCATTCCTAAGCGTAGTTTAATGACGGTTGTATGGTCGATGAAATTTTCGGTTGCCCCAGTGTCAAGTAGGACTGTTTCTTCTGCCTTCCCTTGATAGTGTGAAAACGCGACTTTTATTTGCACAGAATTTGAGCGATTTACAAAGATACTATTGAGGCGGAATGCCCTAACTATGGCAGCTAGTTTTGGGCTTGGGAAAAATCCTTTGGCATAAGAGATTCGATGATGCTCAGCTTGGTATCTTCATCAAGCGAGCCCATATGGTCTTTCAAGAAACCAGAGATATTGTCTGGGGTCATATCAATGGGGTCTTGGTTCCTGACAGTGGGATTGTCATTTTTAGCGGTTCCGCCACTTTTAGCGCGGTCTGCTATTTTCTTGCGACAGACGCGAGCTTGATGTCCTTTGATTTCGCAGTAAAAGCATTTGTTTTCATTTATGAGTTGCTGCTTTTTGGCGTCAGAATGTGTTTGTCCCATTCTATTGGCATCAATGTCCATGGCGTATCCTCCTTGGGAGGTGGTGCGTGGTCTGGAAGTTCTGTTTCTTCCATACTGGTTGTTTTTCCCTTGGTTTGGCTTTAGTCCAAAGGCTTTGTACAGTCCTCGTTTTTGCTGACTGTATTGGGAGGCGGCCAGCCACTTTTGGTGGGACATTCTAGCCTGGTCTTCCCATTTTTTGAAAGTCCATGGGACATCTGCGTTTGGGTTGAAATCGGGGGATTGTATAACCACTCTAGTAAGTGGTTCGTTCATGGCACATTTGAGGGTTTCGATAGTTCCCTTGTCATCTAGGGGAACTCCTGCTTTGTGGGCGAGTTGCTTAAATTTAGCGAAGAAGTCGTCAAGGCTTTCTCCTTGCTTGAGTTTGCACAGTTTCTGATAGGCTTCCTCCTTCTGGTTTTGGTTGGTGAAGGCTGTTTTAAATCTTTCTATGAAGCTGTCCCAGAGATCTTCGTCTGTTTCCTGAGTTCCATTGTCAATTGCTTCTTGGAGTTTGTGCATTTGTTCCTCCTTCCAAGCGTCTACTAGGGAACTGACCATGTAGGTGAGGAGGGTGACGACCCTGGAAAAGGGTTTCTTCATGGTGTCATTGTGTCGGTTAATTGCTTTCCAGAGGTCAAAGTTATTGATAAATTTTCTGGTCGTGCTTCTATCTCCAGTGAAGATGGGTGGTGGGTTCCCTTTAAGAGCACCATTGGCAGGGCTAGCAATGACGTTGATTTGTTGTGCTTCTTGTTCGCTTTGTCCAGTAGCGACGTTAATTTCCTGTGGTTGTTCTGCCATTGTGGTTTGGATAGATAGCTGGGGTTGAACAGCGGTGGCTGGGATAGTATCAAGGGGGATAGCGATGCCTTGTTGGACTGCTGTTTCGATTTGGGGAAGAATGGGGGGTTGTTCTGTGAACGGGTTGGTTCCTTGGAGGGTTGCGATGTGGTAGATTCCTCCTGCAAGTACTTCTTCGTGTGGTGATTGCTCGATAGCGGTGTGGAGTGTTGGGCTGTAGTGCTCTGGATTGATGTAATGTGGGTGCTGAGGGTCTGTTTCTTTCCAATGACTGAGTTTTGAGGTGTGAAGTACTCCTCCTTGGTTTGTGTACCACTGGTTGTCTTTCCAGAGGAGTTTTACCCAATAGTCTTTGTCTTCTACTTTGACGAATTCAACAACTCCATGTGTTTTCTTTGGGAGATCGATGTAGTATCTGGTGTCTTTATGTCCGGCTCTGTAGTATTCAAAGTATGCTTTGCCTTTGACGTGTGCTGGGAGATTGTCTTGTTGTCTCCTGTGAACTCTCTTATTTTGTTTGAGAGTTCCGATAAGTACTACTGCCGCCAGGGTGTAACTGGTGTTGTCCTGTGTTTCAAGGATGTTCAAGGAAAGCCTGACTTATGTTAAGGCCTATTGAACCTTAAGGCGCGATGTGTGCAAAGGTGAAATGTGCGACAGTGATGAAGTTACAAGGGTCATAATTCCCTTAATAACCTAGAGTGCTTTGGAAGGTGATAAAAGCGAGAAGGTTGCTTAAGACCAATGTCTGGGTGAAGATAAAGAGGAAAGGGAAGTAACTTTAAGGACTTGAAGATTTACTTGAAAGAAAGATAAAAGGGAAATAGTGGTTCAAGCAACAAGGACTGAGGACGCAATAGATTGCAAACTAAGTCAGGCTTAAGGCCCAACTCTAGGATATAAGTCCAGCTTATATACAAAAGGGCAGCTACCTGACTAAGCGTACAAATGAGGAGAACAATGGGGTCATGAACAATAGGCGTCACAGAACAATGGAGTCACGAACAATGGTGGTCACAGACTACCATAAGAAGAGAACAATGGAGAACGTACAAAAGAAGGGAACAATGAAGTTCCCGACAAGAAGGCTCTGTTGTACAGGTAATCGGTCATGTGAGTCGAGGTCATGTGATCGTATAAGTACATATCAGTCAAGAAAAGAAGAAAAATATAGGCCAAGTGCCCAGGAGCGTAACACGCATCCTACTGGATGCTGCTTGGTTCAACCTGCTCCCACCCACTCAATTTGGATCCCGTGACTACCATACAGCATCTGATACTGTTCTGAGTATGTCGCACACTGCCCAAACAGCCATAAAATCTGGCAACATTGCGGCGTTGCTTCTTTTTGACATACAGGGTTTCTTTGACAACCTTCACATTGATTGGCTGGTCCACATTTTCACGCTCCTGGGATTCCAACCAAGCTTGTGCAACTGGGTCCAGTCATTTCTCACGGACTGACAGATCACTCTTACATTCAATGGTGAACCCCTCCCAGAGGTCATCTTGAATCATGGTACCCCACAAGGTTCACCTATGTCCCCAATCCTCTCTGCACTCTATATTCTTCCCCTCCTCCACATCACCAAGTCCTGGAAATTCCGCTCCCTCTCCACCTACATCGATGATGGTGCTGTCCTAGCAACTGGTGCCAACCACAAGTCAGTTCTGGACAAATGTGCTGATGGCTTCTTTCTCATCACAAACTGGCTCATGAGAAATGGTCTAAAGGTCGACCCGGACAAGACGGAATTCATTGTCTTCCAACCTCCATGCGCCAACCCATATCGCCATGGTACCCTCCGCTCACACATTGACCTCCAGATTCCCGGTGGTGGGACTCTGCAAGTTCGACGTTCGACGTTAGTCCGGTACCTTGGCATTTATGTTGATGAATGCTTCCATTGGAAAACCCACGCATCAATCATGGCTGCTCGGGCGCGTTCCTCCCTCCATGGCATGCATCTCCTGGGCAACGCAGTTTGGGGGATCGACTTTTACAACTGGCAGACAGTTTTTCATGCAATCATCCTCCCTGTTCTCCTGTATGGCCTCCCAGTCTGGTCTCACAAAGTCCCAAAATCAGTCATCCAGATCTTACAAATCGCCCAGAACAATGCGGTCCATCAAATGAGTGGTACATTCTGCACAACCCCCATTGAACTGTTGCACAACATGCTTGCCATTCTGCCCATCAAATACACCATCACAAAATACTGCACTGCTTTTACGATGCGCCTCTCCCATCTCCCACCCACTGCTATCCTCCGTACACTGCCAACACATGACCTGACAGCCTTCTTCACCCCCCACACCCCCATTCCTACCCCACTTACCTCCCTACTTCCCCAATCCTTTCCTATCTTCTGCATCCCCTCCGGCCTTACATGGATGCATACAAATGTCCACAATGGCCTTCTTTCACCAAAAACAGATGCATGCACAGCGACAATATTACAGATTGCCAACAACCCTCCCGTCAACCACACCTCTGTCCACATCTACCCGGTCCCGCACCCAGACCACTTCATTGCAGCTTTCCTTGCTTTCCAAGATGGTGTTGTCATTGAACGAGGATTCTGCTCTAGCCTTGACCGCGTGACCGCTGCAGCAGATGTGGTGACTGCTGGAGTCTTATCTCTTGCCCACCATCCAGGACAGCACACCATGATATTCATGCCTAACCGCACATTACACAAGCCTCTCTTCTTGCTATCGAAGCACAAGCACCTCCCACAGGCCACCTTATTCACAGGAGCCCTCCTGTTAAGGCTTCAACAGGCCTTGATAGTACGACTTGTACTAAGAGTGAACTGGTGGCGAGTACTTGAAGAGGTAGAAGTCTCTAGTATTGCTAGAGACGACTCTGAGTGGCTTATGTAACAGGTGGGTAAAGGGGAGGCACAAGGGAGGCTTTCAAGAACATTGATATTGAGAATCAAGTCAAGCTTAGGGCTTGACTGTCGAAATACAGGGCGCTTATATACAGGCACGGCCGCGCACAGGCCATGGTCACTAAGGTAGGTACTTCTGGTCAAGAGGGGGCTGTCTGTATCGTATGGTACTCCGCGGACAAGTGCTGCGGTCTGTATGAGTCGAACAATAGAGAATGAGCGAGAGCAAATGATAAAGTGACAAGTTGCCTAATCCATCCTTAAGGGTCGAACAATGGCGGCGGGTCATTCCAAGAAGAGAAGCGTCGTCATGATGCGATGACGACCACGAGGTTTGAGATTGATCCGAGGAGATCTGGTCTCCGCGTGCCCATTCTGGTTTAATGGGCATCTAGTGTAAGCAACTACCCTTTAAGGTAGTCTGTATTGATGGTGACCCAATCAAGGGCCATGTCGCTAGCCGCGTTGTCTGCGGAGCTTTGCATAGATGAGGGATTGTCTATGGATCCTTCTGAGGATTCCGTCTGGTTGCCCTGACTCTGGGGTGAGGTGCCAACTAGGGGCGATGAGGCGGTAGGCATGATTGAGTGGTAACTGCCTTTACGACTGGTACATTGTTGTCTGGATGCTGAAGAGGGGCTTGTAGGTGACAGGGAATGCTTGCGGGATATAGGGGAAGGGGGACTATCATGGTACTCTGTCCATACCCTAAGAGGGGGCTCCTTGTTGGCTAAGTGGACTGTGCCGTCTTCGGTGTTCAGGTATTGGGTTGGTTCTAGCTTTGGAGGCGGCGTGTCCTCTATGGGACTATCCTGGTCCTCCAATGGGTTCTCTACTAGGGGTGGCTCTTGGTACGACTCCATTGAGGAGTACTGTCGATGATGGGTGCTCCAGGGGATAGGGGTAGGAGGCTGCATTGTTGGTAGGTCGAAGTCTGGGTAGATGGACATTGCAGGGGAAGGCGACCGCATCATAATGACTTGGGATGGGCTGGTCCATTGGGGTATGGCTGGTATGGTCTGCTCTGGTGTAGCTGGTCTGGTCCTCTCTGGTCTAGGTGGCAGATCCTCTAGGGGTGGTAGAGGTGGTGGGTTCAATGGTAATGGTGCCTTTCCCATAAGCTCTGGCGGTGAAGCACTAGGGAAGATGACTGGTGGTTTGGTGACTGGTGTCAGGTTGTAGGATACGATCTGTGGTGTATCCAAGGAGGGGTAGGGTAAATGAGAAAAATTGGGTGGATCATAACACCTCCAGATGCATTGCTTCATCCACCCATCTGTTACAGTTGCAGTTTACCCATTACCTGTCAAACTGAAAAAGAAACCCACCCACTCAGACCCCTGCATCTTCGCTTCTGACTAGCCTGGACCTCGATCCAAGGACTACCACCTTGCAGAACTATGTGCGGAAGCCCAGCTGCTTCACCTCCCAGACCACATCCCTGCACCTTCCCTGAAATCTCTGCCTTTTCGACTTTGGAAAGATGACCAGGATCGTCGCCCAGACCCACCACATTGCAAATGGACATCTGACATCATCCCGGTCCCTGAGTCCTCCCTCCCATCTGACCTTGTCATTGGGGCATTATCTCTGGGACAGCGGCGCGCTATGTCAGCATGCCTCCAAGTTTTCACAAAACACTGCTTTTGTGGGGAATACTCACAATGGATGCGCCCTACTTCTGGGGACGTTACAACCTGCCCATGCACATACTCACAGACTCCCCTTCAGATGTCGGAACTGGACCAGAGCAGTGACCCCCAACTGAAAGTTGAGGGAGACCAAGACCGGTTCAGAGGGCGGACTGGAGCAACACGGCTGAAGGCTGCACTGACCCAGAATGCTTCTACTAACACTCAGTTTGAGCATCTCATGGCTGAGCATCTCGAGCCCCATCGCACGCCATCCCCTTCCCCTCCCCCATTCAGTGAACTTCGTCATGCACATCGTCGTCGTCGTCGCCAAGGGCGCGGAGAGGCTCAAACCTCACCCCTCACCACCCCTGTTCTACATTCTGCAACTCATATTATTGATTCCCGTTCTCTTGACCCATGTCCACTTGTTTCTGAGTTTCACTCTTGCATTCTCAGGGACAGTACTATATGCTATTTATTCTGGACCGTTAAAGGTGCAGCCTCTCTTGCAGCCTTCCTTCTCTGTAGCAATTCCCTTCTCCACCCCCTGCCTCCTCGCCCTGATCCGCCTTAGTCAGCTATGTACTATTGGTAGGCCTTTGAGCCTGTTGGACACTGCCCCATACTGTTTTACTTACTCTTGAGCTTCCGGACATTCCGTTATACACATTTTCCTGGGCCTCTCATGTAGTGTTCTCTGTAGCACCGCGATGACTTGTAGCTTGCGCTGTGGTCAATAAACTTCTAATTCCAAAAAAAAAAAAAAAAAAAAAAAAAACAATCAAACGTACCGAAGCACTGCCACGGCATCTTGTTCCGAGAAATGACCGCGCTGGCTAAGGCGCTCGAAGAGCTCACCGCCGACAGCAAGCTCGAAAGCGAGGTAGTACTTCGTCCGAGACTCGAACCATTCGTAGAACTTGACCTACAGAAAGACAACCGAACATGTTAGGGGACAAACGAGGACACGCGCACGCAGGCGCATCACGGAGAACAGGGGCATTGGGAGGACGCACGATATTTGGATGATTGAGACCCTGGAGCACCCGCATCTCGCTCCATACGCTCTCCTCGTTCCCCTTGACTTTCTTCTTCGGAATTGCCTTCAGTGCGACCTCGCGCGTGACGTCTCCAGGCGCCGTCTGGGCGGAGGGATTCCGCGTTGTCGCGAAGGAGAGCGGGGTAGCGGGGCGAGAGTTAGGGGAGGCGGTGGGAGGAGGCGTGGATGGGCCAGCTGCGCGGCGCTCAGCGAGGGTCCACTGTTCTGGTGGTATGTGCCATGTCGCGCGCTGCCATATGCGATGACCATGATGCCGGGTTTGTGATATAGTTACAGTATCGTGTCAGAGTGCATACACCTGAGGGGCTCTCACACGTACCATGACTTTCCCAAACGAGCCAGTCCCGAGCACGTGCCGGCTGTCATACTGCTTTTTCTTGTTGGCTGATGGCGGTTGCGCCATGACCTTTTGGGAGACGAGCGAGAACATCTCGTCGTTGTTGCGCTGACAGTATCCAAATCGGTGACTATGCTCTCTCTCGATTTTTCTTCGGCTGAGCAGAAAATGGAGGACGTAGATACGCAGATGGTGATGACCTGTCAGGTGCAGAAGTGGTAAAGAGAAAGAGAAAAGCCAGCTTTCCGAGCTAACGTGGGTAACGAGCCGACCGCTTTCTGGTGAATATGGCAGCTGGGATTCCTTGGAAGGACCTTGGGAACACCATAATGGTCTCGACCCTGTATCAAATTTGTCACTGCCACCAAATCAGTCAATAACTGGCCAGCGTTGCCAATTCTCATATACGTGTACTCCGAAACGTCACTATGTCTAACCTTGAGCAGCACGATCGCATGTGTAAAATCGATGTTTGTAGCATTCCAAATTCTCTGCTGAAACAAGTTGGGGCGATGAAGAAGCCAGTCTGGATCTTCGGTCCTATGATAATTCGGCACCTGTCCTTCCCGATTCGTTCTTGCCAGTGCGTAACTTACATCTGCCCAGAAGGTGGTATTCCATTTCTGGCAGTACCAAACGTCTCACCGAGTTCATCACCACACGACAGCTCTTCGGTCGTCCCTTCACAGTCGACCACTTTGATGACGAAGGGTCTGAAACATGTGAGAACCATGGCTGACGAGTGCTTTCGGCTTTTCATCTGACTGACATTTCGTATTATCCACGCATATTGTTCGCCATTTCCCTTACCCTCGCACTTTGGCGCCTGTAGAATCCCTCATTGTCCTAGACCCCTACGCAGCCAGACCCGCTGAAATTGAGATGAACTAACAAGGGATAGCGCTGTCGACCATAGACGATGTACTTGTCCCCACCGAAGGCACCACTAGCCTTGAACTCGCCGATACTACTGAGAGTTGCCACTGCAAAGATCGAGGTATTAGAGTCCCAGGCAAGGTTGTTGCGCGCCTGCCTTGTCACTGCAAGAGGACACAAGATGGTGAACCAGGATCGGCTCACTTGAGGTGTCGCTGTGAAACCTGTAGGAGGGCAAGCATGTTGATCTCAGGACGCCGCTGCAGGAGGGTGAGTGCGGGATCGAGACACTGCTACAAGACGGCGGGCACGAGAGCGACGTGCTGCCATGGGGGAATCCAAATGAGGGCACAGAAGACTCCTGGAAGAGTGCTGGTCTGGGGGACGAACTGTCAGTCCAATGGAACCCTTGGCACCGCAATTACCACGCACCTGTTAGGACCCCTGTCAACTCAAATCATCAATACCTTCCCAAGTTGTTCTTGGCCTCGTCCCGGGACCAAGTGAGAGAGGACTGTGTTGTAAGGGAATTGCAACCATGTGAGTGTCAAGTTTGCACCCGTGTTGGGTATCGGGAGGTGGCCATGTGTTGGGAAACCACCAGGAGTAGACTACCACGAGGTCTACCAGTTGCGCGACGAGCTTGCTGGAGAGTGTTGAGGCTGGTCCCTTGGAGCTGCAACTTGAGTTGCAACCAGATGTGAGAGGACCAGTTGGGTTGCGGGGGACAACTGGTTGAGGCGGTCCGGTCCGGTCTTTTGGGAGAAATTTCGTCAAAAACGCAACTGGTCGCAGCTGCAGCCGTGCCAAAAAATAGCCAAAATCTGGACCCAACCAGACTCTCAAACCAAACAATAACCAGGAGAGAGAGGAAAGGGCTGACGGTGGGGCGCTCCATGAGCATGAGGTTTCGCTCTTACAGAGGTGTGGAAATGTTGTTGTGTTGGACGCTGTGATACCTTTTGGCTCCTTCAACGTCTATTTTCGGTTCGCTAGTGACATTAAGACATCCTAGGACCCTCTCGTACGCACTACGGTCTTCTCAAGGAGCCGATCCCAAGGCCTTGACCATGTGGCGCGCCTGAATACTAGCAGCATCAAGAACCTGCAATTGCATGGGCTTTTATTAGGATTAGGTCCTTTTTTTTTTTGAATTAAGTTATAGACCCAGCAAAGCCACAGTCTGTCTACAGGAGAAGATACAAACGCGGAATGGTAATCTAGCTCGACGGGTGGTCTTTAATGTGAAGGTAATCGATAGGGGTTTATTCAAAGGGAAGACTAAAGTCTATAAGATCAGAGGGGGGGAAGAAATAAAAGGGATGGAGAGCAGAAGGGAAAAAAAGTCAAATGACAGCATAGTAGGACAAGTAATAACCGTAACAGTGAGCATAGATAAAATTGGAGGTCTAAATGGGGGGGGGGAATATGAAGCGCAGGGTGTCCTTGTCCGCACCATCATGTCAGCTGCGTCTCCCGCCATGGGTTCTCAAGCACACCGACAGCATCGAACGGTCCACGGTCAACAGTACCCATACCCGTGTTTCATGCGTGGCACCACCGCCGTGATCCCAAAAGTCGAAAAACCCAGGCATACGTAGCTCCACCTCCTCGTCGTTGTCCTCTTCTTCCACCGTTTTGAGCGGCCGGTATGCCGTCGTCGTCTGTGCACGGGGTGCACCCCCTTCCAGCACCTTTTCGGCCTTGGCAGCAGCCCTTCGCCTTGTTGGGGGCATCAGAAATTGACATTGGGGAGGACGATGACGGCGACGTCATCGTCTTTGGGGTCCTCTTTGCCACAAGTCCCGCCAGCCCGCCCCGTAGCGCGCGATCATCCGACGGCGATGCAGGTGGAAGGTGCTGCTGCTGTCACTTTGAGTCTGGTTCCGGTGTTGCGCGCCACATTGGTGACCCGCTTCAGCTCCCGTTATCATCTTCATCGTCAGAACTGAGTGCCAGCTGCGCCTTTTGGTCATTGTTCGCGCCACTACTTTTCGCAAAGCACAACAGGGCCCGTGTCGCCCCGATCGCGTTGCGCTAGCGTGCGCGCAGATCAAAGTTCTCGCGCATGTAGCAGAGGTCATGTCTCATCGGAGCTGCGAAGCTCGTCAACCATGCGTGTGACAGCCCTTCCTTGGCGTAGAGGTGACATGCGGGGTCGGGATGGAGAAGAGCATGGATGAAGTTCTTGGCTGTGATATAGGGCGCGAAAGTCAGATCCGCATTCCCACAAGCCGGGGTTGGTCCCAGGGGTCCTCAAAAACCAATCTTTTCGCCGCCAATGAGTTGGAAAACGAGAATATACGTCTGTGCGTGACTCGAATTACTTGTAGAATCGGCCTACGAAGGAAAATGTCAGGGACAAAATGACGGTGAGAATTGGTACAGGCGCACACGCACATTAGTCGAGTTGAACGTGGACCGACGATGTTGAGATTTGAGATGGTCGAGATGCTCCAGAATCTGCATACCCATCGGAAGGTTCTCCTCGTTTCCCTTGACCTTCTTCCAAATCGCCTTCAGCACAAAGTCGAGCTTGACATCCGCCCAACGCGCCACCTGTGATGGTGCCTGGATGGGAGGACCATGAACGGTGGCGGTCATAGAAGGAATAGAGGCAGACAGTGACGATCTTGTTGAAGCATGCAATAGACGGGTTCGCTGTACCGATGTGGAAACGCGGATCAGACTTTCTTGCACAAGCTCGTCATATGCAAAAGACAGGAGCAGGACGAGTGCCACGTGCATGCTCCATTGACTACAGTACGCAAGTATGGAGAGGGGAGGGAAGTCGTCGAACTTGACCAATCATAACATCCCGTCGTGGTTGACTTTGATCTTGGAGCCCTCGCACAGGATTTGGATTTTGATACTGGACGTCGCCGGGCAGGAGGAGCACTCTGGTATCATCATCTCTGGGCCCAAAGCTGCTTGCTGTCGGCCTCCGGAGGATGTGCAAGGATGAGTACAAGTACTAATAAACAGAAAAAACAGGGTTACTGTAAGTGGAATAGAGGAGATCAGCAAAGACGTCCACGCACCACCATCATCATACACCTGTCAGCTTCCTATTCGACACCATACCCTATCGGCCCATGGGTCTAGTCGAAAGACAGGTGACGCTACGCGACCCCATTAAATTGATGAAGTCTGGACCTCTCACTTGTGCGTAGGGAGCTCGAGTATCGCTGTGCTTGGCATCTACGGGTGGTCGTATTTCCGTAGCTGAGGGGCCATGTCAAATTTCACAGAACAAGGCAAAGGGTATTTGTTAAAGGCGGGTAGAGGTGACCATGACATCCCTGAAAGAGAACCTGGTGTCTTTGTGTGTGTAGACAAGTCAATGGCGATGCGAATTCCGAATGGGTTTTGTGTGTGTTTGTTTTGACACAGTCCGCGGGAATTCCCATTCCCTTCATGGGTTCGGACGTCCGAGGCAGTCGACCACTCATTTCCGGGATAGCCCCACTTTCGTGCCCTCAGTCCCACTATTCCGGTTTTCCACCTTCTCGCGGCATCCATTCCAGTAGAATATAGATTTGACAGTCGATCATGAGCGCATGTGCATGTGCACAGAAGGCTTTCCATCTATCCTATGTGTTGCGCAGCAGCACAGTGCCACATGTCTAGCATGCTGGCTGCCGGAATGGGTTAGGACACCAACTATTTGGTGATGTATCGTAGGACTTGAACAGTATCTCATTCTATGAAGTGGCAGCAGTGGCTGATGCGTTTAAAACCTTACGGGTGCTGATGATGAACCCAAAAACAAGATGGCGTCATTGTGCAAAGTGAAGTACAAAGGTCTACAATAACGTGCCTGGACATGGTGCCCAGCACGCACCTGCATGTGAGTTGGGTTAAACGGGGCCACACATTATTCAGACACCAGGGGTTAACATGCCGCAAGCGATCGATCCCCTTTGACTGTCTTTAGGAAGGCCCCTTGCCCAACACTGTGGGTGAAAATCCCCGGAATATAGAGAGCGCGGCACCACCTGGGTGGAGGGACTGGACACGGTGATGACCGTGGAGGGGGCTGATGTGGCTGAGGGAGACTTGGAGGTGAGTAGCGTAGCGTTGAGGGGCCAAAGGTGTGGCACCCGACAAGGTTTGACAGCTACGTTCTCCTTGATTTACTTCGAAATGGCCTTCAGCATCACGTCATGTAGGACAACCTTTACCATTCGAAGGACCGTGGGCGAATGCGGAGGAGGAAGGCAAGGGCGGAGGACAAGTTGGGAGGGTCATGAGTAGAGTTTGCAAGTCCGGTTACACGACCACGAAAATGCTCACCCAACTGGATTACAACTGATTGCAACCAGGCTTTCAGTTGCAGTCTGTGGGGTTGTTGAAGGGTTGCATTTGTGGTCTCATGTTTGCTGCCCAAGGGGACTTGAGAGGGCCGGTTGGGGCCAGTTGCAACAGCCTACCAAACGTGGTTGTTCACAAGCTGCTTCCCGTGGGCTGACACATACTTGTTTGCCGAGGCATGCGCGGAGGTGGTAAGTATGCCAACCTGCGTCATCTCGGGTCTGCTGTATGCATACAGGCGACCTGCTGCTTGCCATGCCCAAATCAAGAGGCGAGAGAAAGGGAAGGCATTGATAAGAGCGCCAACGCCGATGCAGCCAGACCTGCTGACCTTGGGATGGACTAACAAAGGGGAGCACTATCAGCCGTAGATGGTGCATTTGTCCCTACTGAGGGCACCGCTGGCCTCAAACCCGCTGATGCAATTGAGAGTTGCCACCGCAAGGATCGAGGCGTTAGAGCCCCACACAGAGGGCAAGGTTGGGTGTAGGCCTGTTTTGACGCTGTAAGAGGGGATGAAAAAAGAGAATAGAGGCAGCTCACTTGGAGCGTCGCGGTGAAACCTGAAGGAGGACAAACATGATGATCAAGTCACCGTTGCAGGCGGGTAGGCAGGGGATTGAGGTGCTGCTACAAAAGGGTGGGCATGAAACCGGGGCACTGGAACACTTGGATGAGTGCTGGTCTTGGGGACAATTGTCAGTTCAACAGTACACGGGCACCCCAATGACTACGCACCGTTTAGAACCCTGTCCCTTCAAACCATCAATACAATCCCAAGTTGTTCCCATCCTCGTTCCTGGACCAAGTGAGCGAGGGCTGCGTTGTGAGGGAATTGTGACCATGCAGTGAGTTGGTGACGATGTCCTGTAAGGTGGAAAGCGAGGTCGAGTTTGCACAGGTGTTGGGCGAAGTGGCGCGCCTGGGTACCAGCAGCAATTAAGAAACCTGCTGCAATTGCATGGGCTTTGCTTGGAATGCCTTGTGTATCTGCTAAGAGGATATTAAACACAATGAGAGGGCGATTTTGGTCAGGATTATCATCGTCACCTTCCCGTGGTTGTGTAACGGAACGTGGGGCGGGCCAATACTGTACGTTGGTCATGAGGGCTGTGCCGAATACACAAGGACAAACGACACATGTTTAACACGCCTCAAACCCAAGGCTTGGATGACCGCCTTACTCCAAGCATCCGCCCAGTCTCCAGATTGATTCATCACTCACCAGTCCCTCTCCTTCCTCCTCGAAACTTCCAACTACACATCTCGCAATACATCGCTAATGCTGGCCGTCGAGGGTTCCAACAATGGAAAGCATGTTGCACGTCGACAAAAGATGTTGTGGGTCGAAGAGGGCCGTGGTGAGTGACGAAAGCAGGTCCTTCGTGACTCGTACTGAATTGCGCGGAGCAGACCGGCTTTACCCGCGGATGACTATCGACGCTCTCCCCGACAATGTCCTCCTAGACACTTTCGAGTTCTATCTGGGTAAAGATGATGCTGATGGATTTGACGACGATCATAATTACGATGGATGGCAAACGCTGGTACACGTGTGCGGCAGATGGCGATGTATCGTGTTTGCTTCACCACGTCGCCTGGATCTCAAACTTTACTGCACTGAACAACGATCGGTCAACTCGGAAACGCTGGATATCTGGCCAGCACTGCCTATTGTCATATTTTCCGAGGGAATTCAGTTCGAAGAGGATGTGACTAACGTCATTGCCGCTCTCGGGCATCACAATCGAGTGTGTAAAATCAATTGCTACACCGGGGAAAATTCCTTGTTGGAAGAATTTGCGGCAATTGACAAGCCATTCCCGGCGCTGACAAGTCTGCAGCTCATCTCACGGGCGAATGTGCCAGTCCTTCCTGATTCGTTTTTGGGTGGATCTGCCCCACGTCTGCGGATACTCGGCTTGTATGGCATTCCTTATCCATCAATTGGAACACTACTTTCATCTACCACAAACCTTGTCCTGCTTACCCTTTGGGATATTCCTCATTCCGGATATATTGCACCCGAGACGATCGTCCCTTGTCTGTCCATGTTGCCCAGGCTCGGATCACTTCAGCTTGGATTCCGGTACCCTCGATCTCGGGTCCATCAAGCAGGCCGACATCCGCCCCCGCTCACTCGTGTAGTCTTCCCCAGTCTCACCTATCTCCAATTCCGAGGCGATATCGAGTACTTGGAGGACATCCTGTCTCAAATCGAAACACCCATGCTCAAATACAGTGCATTTTATTTCTTCAATCAACTAGTATTCGACGCTCCACTACTCGGGCACTTCATCTGTCGCACGGAAACATTCATGACCATCCATACAGCACGCGTAGAATTTAACAGTTCGGCTGTCCGGGTCACATTTTCGAGACAAGATATGGCTAATAACGACGTGACAACCCTATATTCGGAAGTCGTTTGTAACCCGTTGGATTGGCAACTTTCTGCTCTTCCGCAGGTCTTAAACTCATTCCTGCCTTCCCTTTCAACCTTGGAAAGCCTCGAGATCGCAATAGATCATGAAGATTGGCAAGATGAAATCGAGGTCATCCAATGGCATGAAATTTTTCACCCATTCACCTCTGTGAAGATAATGAGCCTACAAGACGAGGCCTCCGTTTGACTTGTCGTACCTGCCCTTCGAGAGCTCGCCGGGGAAAGAGCAACAGAAGTGTTACCTGCTCTACAAAATCTTTTCTTAACAACTTCCGGCTTGTCGCCATCGGGACCTCACAAGGAAGCCATTGAGCAGTTCATCGCCACATGCCAACTCAACGGTCACCCTGTAACTCTCCACTACTAAGACACCGAAAGCGACGAAGACACTGAAACCTACGAAGACACCGAAAGTGACAAGGAGTAGGTGTGTCAGGAGGTTGGTGATCGGTAAGTCTCTGCTTCAAGTTTGCTACACTTTGTGATGGGTCAGCGTCATGTGGCGGTCTTGCGCCGTCTGCACAAATAAATAGATTATGTTTGCACTCTACAACAGCGACAATCTGTTCAAAATAAAGAGCCGGTCTTGTATTTTGTAAAGCCGTACAGGCGTTAGAAACAGTCCATTATTGCCAGCACGCCTCTAAGTGACACTTGATGCCTGAAGGCCAGTGCTTTGAAATTTCGAGGGACTTGCATTGGTCTAGGTTGCTTTACAGTAAGATTCGCGCTGACGCCGACAACATATACAAAGGGCACAACAAGCCATACAGACCGAACAATCAGAACCCGAACCAAGCAGAGGGGAAAATAAAACTAAAAAAAAACAAGCTGTGCGATGGGTTGTAGCCGTAACGGTAAGTGTAGAAAAAATCAAAGGTCTAAATTGGGGGGGATACGAGCGCGAAGTGTCATCTCACCTGCATCCGCCGCCACAAGTTCGCGAGCATACCGACAGCATCGAACGGATCGACAGTACCCGCACCCGGTGTTTCACCCCCAGCACCACCGCCCTGATCCCCAAAGTCGAAAGACCCGGGAATACGAAGCTCCTCTTCCTCCTCGTCTTCCTCTTCCTCATCCTCCTCCATGCTGCGCGGCTGGGACGCCGCTGTCGTCGTCTGCGCACGGGGTGCATCCCCTTCCCGCACCTCTTCGGTCTCAGCAGCAGCCTTGGCCTTGGCCTTGTTGAGAGCATCAGAAAACGACATTGAGGAGGACGACGATGCCGACGACGGCGTCTTTGGAGTCCCCTTTGCCGCGAGTCCCACCAGCCCGCCCCGTAGCGCGCGATCATCTGGCGATGGAGGCGAAAGATATTGCTGTTGTCTCTTGGAGTCGGGCTCCGGTGTCGCGCGCGACGATGGCGACCTGCTCCGGCTCGCGATATCATCTTCATCGTCGGAGCTGAGTACCAGCTGGTCCTTTTTGTTGTGATTGTTCGCGCCGTTACCCTTCGCGAAGCGCGACATGGCCCGTGCGGCCCCGATCGCGTTGCGCCAGCGTGCGCGCGGGTCAAAGTTCTCGCGTAGGCCGCAGAGGTCGTGTTCCGTCGGAGCTGCGAAGCTCGTCAGCCATGTATGTGACAAGGCTTGCTCGGCGGTGAGCCGACGCGTGGGGTTGGGATGGAGAAGGGCACGGATGAAGTTCTTTGCTGCGATGGAGGGCGCGCAAGTCAGATAAGCGCGTCCTCACAAGCCGCAATTGGTCCCAGGCGTACCTTCGTCTGAGACGTTTTTCCAGTACCTATCGTGGAAGTCGACCCTCGCCTCTGTCGTCTGCCGTATCACCTCCTTCATGTCATCTGCCCTGAACGGCGTGTATCCACAGAGTAGCACGTAGGTAATGATTCTGCAACACGTAATCAGCATTTCATCGCATTATGAATGATTAGCAAGGAGAGCAAGCAACCGCACCCTATTGACCAAAGATCGACAGGTTTGCCGTGCCCCTTATTGTTCAGCACCTCTGGAGCTACATATCCTAGACTTCCTGCAACGGACGTGAGCGGTTCCCCAGTGGAATCGAGGTGTTTGGCACTGAAAGGCGTATGACGCGTATGAGACGTGTTTCCGGCGAGAAAACTCAGGTGACCCACATGCCAAAGTCCGCGATAACGATATCTGATGATGGGTCCTTGGTGCGGAAAAGAATGTTCTCCGGTCTGTTCACAAGCCACGCGTTAGATCCAAAGATCTCGCCGAATATCGGAAAGGGGAATGATAAGGGGAAGGGGTAACATACTTGAGATCCCGGTGGACGATGCCGTGGTCGTGCAGGTACTTCACGCCGGACAAGACGGAACTGAGGATAAAACGAAGCCCATCAGTCTCTCGTTGCCATCACCGGGTGAAGAACAATCGAACGCACCGAAGCACTGCCACGGCATCTCGTTCCGAGAAATGTCCGCGCTGGCTAAGGCGCTCGAAGAGCTCTCCGCCGACAGCGAGCTCGAAAGCGAGGTAGTACTTCGTCCGAGACTCGAACCATTCGTAGAACTTGACCTACAGAAAGACAACCAAAAATGTTAGGGGACAAACGAGGACGCGCGCGCGCAGGCGCATCACGGAGAACAGGGGCATAGGGAGGACGCACGATATTTGGATGATCGAGACCCTGGAGCACCCGCATCTCGCTCCATACGCTCTCCTCGTTCCCCTTGACTTTCTTCTTCGGAATGGCCTTCAGCGTGACCTCGCGCGTGACGTCTCCAGGCACCGGCTGGGGGAGGGGCTGCACGTGGCCGCGAAGGAGAGCGGGGTAGCGGGGAGAGACTTGGATGTGGCGGAGGGGGAAGGCGAAGATGAGCTGGCTGGGTGGCGCTCAGCGGGGGTCCACTGTTCTGGTGGTACGTGTCATGTCGCACGCTGCCATATGCGGTGGCCATGATGCGGGGATTGTGATGTATTTACAGTCTCGTTTCAGAGCGTATGCACCCGAAAGACTCTCACACGTACCATGACTTTTTTCCAAACGAGCTAGTCCCGAGGACGTTGCGGATCTCGTACTGCTTTTTCTTGTTCGCCGACGGCAGTTGCACCATCACCTTTTGGGAGACGAGCGAGAACATCCCGTTGTTGTTGCGCTGACAATATCCGAATCGGTGACTATGCTCTCTCGATTTTTCTGTGGTTTCTTCGGCTGAGAAGGAAATGGAGGTAGATACCCAGGTGGTGATCTGCCAGGTGCAGATGTGTAAAAGGGAAAGGGAAAGGCCGTAAAAGCATGCTTGCCAAGCTAACAGGGGGAAGGAGTCGAGTGCTTTCTGGTGAATACGGCAGCACCATTGCACTCTATTCCTCGGGAGCGCCAAAACGGCCCGGCCCCGTACTAAATTTGCACGAAGACTATCTGGCTGGCGTTGCCATTCCATTGCCAATTCTCATAAATGCCAATTCCGGTGAACCCTGAGCAGCACGATCGCGTGTGTAAAACTGAAACCGACATCTGTGGCGTTCCAAATTCATTTGGGGCGATGAACAAGCCATTTCGAGCTGTCCCATGATAAAGGTTCCAGACTGAAGATCTGCCCGACAGATGGTATTTCATTTCTCCAACTTTGGAACGTCCCACCCCAGTTCATCATCACACGACAGCTCTTCGGTCGTCCCTGTCAACCATTCGATTGACATTTCGTATTCTCTACGCATATTGTTCGCCATTTCCTTACCCTCGCACTTTGACCCTCGTGGAACCACTTATTCTACTTTTTCTGCCATCATGACCTGATATCTTTTGCCATTTCTTGAACCCAATGTGAGTTGTGATGCGGGGAGTAACAGGACAGCCACCTTGATGATCTTGCAAGGCACAGTGTAGTGTTGTGTTGTACCGCATAGAGGTGACTTTGCCATAGCGTGAGTGAGTTGAAGGACCCGCCATTGAGTTCGACGCAGACTAGAGAAGTTGACTGGACAAGTTATATACAAGGGACCATGCTGTATACTACACATTTTCATCCGGGAATATCGAGTCCATATGTAAGTGTAAGCATATTGTCGGAATGGGAGAGAACCAAGGGAGATGAGAGGACGGAAGGGAGTCATATCTGAGCGATGGCGGAGAGGGCCACGAGGCGATCGGGCGATGCAACTGCGTGGTGTCGTTCCGTGGTCAGCAGCCAACTCAAAAAAGGACGGGTCCTAGCCTGTCCAAACGCTACTCTTCGGGTCCGAGGTTAGAACTTGCCACCAACAAGCGGGCCAGGGTGAGAGCAGCGAATACTGCCCACGCACCGTCGTCCTTGTCCTCCTGACAACCTCCCGGCCAGCTCAATCTCATCGGCCACGGGTCTTATCACCTTGAACAGAAGGGTGTGGGCGGGAGAACGTGTTGATTTCTTCCGGACGGGCCCCAGCACCATAATGGGCACGAACAACGTGATGGCCATCTGCGGTAACGGCTGCAGCGGTGGAGTTGGGGGACTGTGAACAGAGGAAAAATAGAGGTGACGGAAGGGACCGATAAGGCAGGCTGGGAAGACAGGGTGTGGAGGAACCGGGAGATGTCGTTCTCGGAATTTCACAGCCATGGTGCGACGCACCATGTCACCCTCCACCATACAGCGCAATGTCGTCCGAGGGACCGAAAAACTACGGAACGACGACCCCGAAGCCAAGAAATAAGTAGAGCTAAACAAAACAAAACAAAAGTGGTTTAGTAGGATGGATGAGGGTAACGAATATGACCACGCACCATCGTCCTCAGCCGCGATTGCATCAATGTTTGATGACCAAGGGACTGCGGACTGGTTGAGAACAGTTGCGACCGCTCTCAAAACGTGGTTGCTCGGCAAGCAGCTCCCCGTGGGCTGACACGTGATTGCTTGTTGATTTGCGCTGGCCGAGGCGTGCGCGGAGGCGGCGAGCATACCAGAGTGCGTCATCTAGGGTCTGTCGCATGCATACAGGTCACCGCGCCCAAGTCAAGAGGCAAGAGAAAGGGCGAGCGTGGCTAAGAGTGCCGACGCCAACGCAGCCGGACCTGCTGACATTGAGATGAACTAACGAGTGGGAGTGCTGTCGACCATAGACGGTGTACTTGTCCCCATCGAGGGCACCGCCGGCCTCGAACTCCCTGACGCGACTGAAAGTTTCCACCGCCACGATCGAGGCGTTAGAGCCCCACGTAGAGGGCAAGGCTCTGTGCGGGCCTCTCTTTTTGCTGCAAGAGAACCCGATCAAGTGAGCATAGAATTGGCTCACTTCGCGCGCTGCCGTGAAACCTGAAGGAGGGCAAGCATGATGGTCTCAAGACGCCGCTGCAGGAGAATGAGTGCGGGATTGAGGTGCTGCTTCAAGAGGGCGGGCACGAGACCCAGGCGCTGCCATGGGGAGATCCAAAAGAGGGCACGAAAGACGCCTGGAAGAGTGCTGGTCTTGGGACAAATTGTCAGCCCAACGGCACCTCCGGCACCCTAATGTCTACGCACCTTTTAGAATTCCTGTCACCCCAAACCACCAATATCTTCCCAAGCTGTTCCCGTCCTCGTCCCAGGACCCAAGTGAGAGAGGACCGTGTTGTGAGGGGATTGCGACCATGCAGTGAGTTGGTGACGATGCCACGTAAGGTGGAAAGTGAGGCCGAGTTTGCACCGGTGTTGGGTGCAGGGAGATTGACACAGGTCATGTATTGGGAAACCACCAGGGGTAGAATACCGCGAGGTCCACTGGATGTGGCGAGCTTGCTGGACAGTGTTGTGCTTGTGCCAGCTGGGAGGAACCGTTTGGGGATAGTCCGGCAGTGGGACCAAGGCGTTTGGCACTGAGAAGCGTAGGATGCGCATGAGACATGTTTACAGCGAGAAAATTCAGGCGACATACTGCCAAATTCGGCGATAATTATATCTGATGAGGGCCCTTGGAACGGAAAAAGCCCCAGTCTGTTCACAAAAAAGCCACCGCTTAGACCCAAAACTCTTGCCGAAGATCGGGAAGGTGAACAATAGGGGGGAGGGGCAACATACTTGAGATCCCGGTGGACGATGCCGGTACCTCACGCCGGACAAGAGGGAACTAGAGATAAAATGAAAGGCATCAGTCTCTTGTTGTTATCACCGAGTGAAGAATACTCGACGTACCGAAGCACTGCTACGGCATCTCGTCCTGAGAGGTGGCCACGCTGATTGAGGTGCTCAAAGAGCTCGCCGTCGACAGCGAGGTTTAAATCGAGGTCGTACTTTGTCCCAGACTCTAACCAATCGTAGAATCTGACCTACAGAAAGACAACCAAACATGTTAGGAGACAAACGAGGGCGCGCGCGCAGGCAAATCATGGAGATAAGCATGGGGAAATGAGACTCACCATGTTGAGATGATGGAGACCCTGAAGCACCCGCATCTCGCTCCACACGCTCTCCTCATTCTCCTTGAATTTCTGTTTCGGAATCGCCTTCAGTGCGACCTCGCGCATGAGGTCCCCAGGGGCAGTCTGGCCGGAGGGATTTCGCGTGGCCGCAGAGGACAGCGGGGTAGCGGCGAGAGAGTTGGGGGTGGCGGTGGGGCGAGGCGAGGCGTGGATGGACCGGCTGCGCGGCGCTCAGCGAAGGCCTACTGTTCTGGTGGTACGAGTTATGTCCCGCTCTGCTATATGCGATGACCATGATGCGGCGTTTGTGCTTTTAGAGTGACTGTATACACCCGAGAGACCATCGCACGTACCATGACTTTTCCAAACGAGCCAGCCACGAGGATGTCGCGGATGTTGTACTGCTTTTTCTTGTTCGCTGACGGTGGACCGTCGGTGGTTGCACCATCACCTCTTGGGAGACAAGCGAGAACATCTCTTTGTCGTTGCGCTGATAGTATCCAAATCAGTGACTATGCTCTCTCTCGACTTTTAAGTGGTTTCTTCGGTTGAGCAGGAAATGAATCTGCCAGGTGCAGAAGTGGTGAGGGGAAGAGAAAGGCCGAGCGCAAGCTGCGCAACGAGCCGAGGGCTTTCTGGTGAATATGGCAACTCGGAAGGCCCATTCCGCCCGCCGTAATTCCGGGAGCACCACACCGGTCTCTGTCCCTTACCACCGCGACGCCAGTCTCGACGCTTATCGCCTGCCAACCTTCTCCTTGTGCTTGTGCACACCAAATGGCTCTACATGGCGACGGTACAGCATAATACTGTATGTACGTGCCAGAGAAAAGTATGTGCACCTGCTGGATGAGCTGCACTGCCACTGCCATCACAGTCAAACGACCCAATATTTTCCTTCGTTCTCCTCGTTCTCCTCTTTTTTCCAAGGACGGAACGCCGTCATCTGCATGTGATGTGCGTCCTGCTCCTGCGACTTTGGGTCTTGGCAATAGCCTTGGCCCGATTACTGAGGCCTCAGAAAACGGCTCCCTAATCCGAGTCTGTGTCTGATGTGCTGTCTTCATCTCGGTCTTCATCACTGAGTCTCGACAGTCTGTATGATGCATGCGAGCATGGGCAACGCCGTAAGGTTTGTAACACTTGTTGTCGTCTTGGTGATCATGACTGACGACGCACGCCACGATGTCCCCATCCGTTGTTGACTTCGGATCACCTACTTGCCAACGCCTATTTTCGCTTGTGAATGGCACCAGTCACATGTCGCGGAGATCGTGTCACGTAGGGCAGAGCGAAGATCGTATTCCACGAGTGGCTCCGCTCTGAGGGAGGGAACGCGCCACGTCTGCATTGAGCAGACTGAAAATAAACCCATTTGCTGTGGGGTGTCGATATGAACCGCTCTCCAGAAGAATCGACGCCTTGAAATGGTAACGGTACATGACACGAACGTAAGACATGTCTCAGACAAGGAAGTAAAACTAACGTTACGCCATTGTCGGCGATGAAAAGGGCTGTGCAGGGAGCGTGAGCACTTTGAGGATACAAGAAGGATCAAGCGGCCGACGATGCCACGCTCGAGGACTTGGAGAAATATACATAAAGCGTCTTGTCCAGGGAAGGGGCAGGACCATCCAGAAAGGGAAGTTGGAGGAAGGCAACACGAGGTGCGAGACCATGAACACGGACAAGCGGGAGTCAGTAAGAGGAAAAAAGAAACGATATTGGACGATAAAATGTCGTACTGTTACTACATGGCCGCGGCTAACTCTAAGCGACGTTTTCTTGGAGCGAGAGGGAGATGAGATGGGGGAGGCGGGACGTTCACATGTTCTGTGACCTCAAGTCATCCTTCCGTCTTTCATGGTGTGATCAAGAGGCGACGGTGATGCATGTGAGGCCATGTGAGGGCTGGCAGAGAAGGGGGGAGGCTGGCCATGGCCCATGGCCCGTGGGGCATTCGACGAGTTTCCGCTTTTCCGGAGGTGTGCAAACATTGCGCGCTGCGATATAACTGAAGATGTAGAGTTGGGGTGTAAGCACAAGGGACCCTGTAGGCTGTCGCACGCACTGCGGCCTTTCTGAAGGAGCCGATCCCTAGAAACTTCAAGGAGCGCCTCTGAGTGCCAGCAGCGATCGAGAACTTGCAATAACATGGGCTTTAGTAGAGGAATCTATTGAGATGATATTAAACCCAATGGCGATTTTCGTCAGGATTTTCGTCCCCGTGGCTGTGTGTTGGAGCATGAGTCAACACGTTGAGCTTGTTGAGGCTGTGCAGAATACACAAAGACAAACGACGCATGTAAAACACGGCCTCACGGTGCATCTCCTGATTGATTCGTCACTCACCAGTCTCTGTCCTGCCCCCTCGAAACTTCAAACTAGCCCCAGTCCCATCGCCAACGACCCATCACTCAACGCATCGCTAATGAATGCCGTCAAGGATTTCAATGGTGGAAAGCATGTTGCACGTCGACGAAAGATGTTGTGGGTCGAAGAAGGCCGTGGTGAGTGACGAAAAGTAGGTCCTTCGTAGGATGACTCGTACTGAATTGCGCGGAGCAGACCGGCTTTACCCGCGGGTGACTATCGACGGTCTCCCCGACAATGTCCTCCTAGACACTTTCGAGTTCTGTCTGGGTAAAGATGATCCCGATGTAGTATTTGACGACGATGAAGACGACGACAACCATGGTTATGATGAATGGCAAACACTGGTACATGTGTGCTGCAGATGGCGATGGGTCGTGTTTACTTCACCACGTCGCCTGGATCTCAAACTTTACTGCACCCAACAACGATCGGTCAACTCAAAGACACTGGATATCTGGCCAGAATTGCCAATTGTCGTAGTTGCCAGGGACATAGAGTCCAAAGAGGATGGGACTAACGTCATTGCCGCACTCAGGCATCACAATCGAGTGTGTAAAATCGATTACTACAACGAGGCGTTTCAAGACCCCTTGTTGGAAGAATTTGCGGAAATAGACGAGCCATTCCCAGCGCTGACAAGTCTGTACCTCGCCTCTTACTATGCACGGAACGTGCCAGTCCTTCCCGATTCGTTTTTGGGTGGATCTGCACCACGTCTGCGATCACTCGAATTGTTTGGCATTCCTTATCCATCAATTGGAAAGCTACTTTCATCTACCACTAACCTTGTCCGGCTTTCCCTTTGGCGTATTCCTCATTCCGGATATATTTCACCCGAGACGATCATCCCTTGTCTGTCCATGTTGCCCAGGCTCGGAGAACTTTTTCTTGGATTCCGATACCCCCGATCTCCGGCCCGTCGAGCCAGACGACATCCGCCCCCGCTCACCCGTAGAGTCCTCCCCAGTCTCACCTGTTTACCCTTCAATGGCGATATCGAGTACTTGGAGGACATCCTGTCTCAAATCGAAACACCCATGCTCAACTACAGTGAATTTTATTTCTTCAATCAACTAGTATTCGACACTCCACTACTCGGGCACTTCATCTGTCGCACGGAAATATTCATGACAATCCGTACAGCACATGTAGAATTTAACAGTTCGGCTGTCCGGGTCACATTTTCGAGACAAGATATGGCTAATGACGACGTGGAAACCCTAAGTTTGTCAATATCTTGCAACCCGTTGGATTGGCAGCTTTCTGCTCTTCCGCAGGTCTTGAACTCATTTTTGCCTTCCCTTTCAACCTTGGAAAGCCTCGAGATCGCAGTATCTCATGAAGATTGGCAAGACGAAATCGAGGTCATCCAATGGCGAGAATTTTTTCACCCATTCACCCCTGTGAAGATAATGACCCTACAAGACAAGGCCTCCGTTCGACTTGTCGTACCTGCCCTTCGAGAGCTCTCTGGGCAAAGAGCAACGGAAGTGTTACCTGCTTTGCAAAATCTTTCCTTAACAACTTCCGGCTCGTCGCCATCGGGACCTCTCAAGGAAGCCATTGAGCAGTTCATCGCCACACGACAACTCGACGGTCACCCTGGAACTGTCCACTACGAGGACACCGAAAACCGCGAAGACACTGAAAACTACGAAGACACCGAAAGTTAGGAGGAGTAGGCGTGTCGGGAGGTTGGTGATCGGTATGTCTCTGCTTCAAGTTTGCTATACTTTGTGATGGGGTCAGCGTCATGTGGCGGTCTTGCGCTGTCCGCACGAATGGATTATGTTTGCATTCTACGGCAGCGACGGTGTATTCAAAATAAAGAACCAATCCTTTATTTTGTAAAGTCGTACAGGCGTTTGTAACAGTTCTTTATTGCCAGCGTGCCTCTAAGTGTCACTTCATGTCCAAAGGCCAGTGCTTTGGAATTTCGGGGGACTTGCGCTGGTCTAAGTTCTTTACGGTAAGATTCGCGCGGACGCCGACAAAACATACAAGGGGGACAACGAACTATACGGACCGTACAATCAGAACCCGAACCAAGCAGAAGGGAAAAAGAAAAAACTAAAAACTAAAAAGAAAACCCCCAAACAATACGCGGTGGGACGGTGTGTAACCATAACGGTAAGTGTAGATAAAATCGAAGGTCTAAATGGGCGGGAATACGAAGCGCAGGGTGCCCTTGTCCGCACCCTCATCTCACCTGCATCCGCTGCCAAAGGTTCCCGAGCATACCGACAGCATCGAATGGATCGACAGTACCCGCACCTGGCGCCTCACCCACGGTACCACCACCCTGATCCCCAAAGTCGAAAGACCCGGGCATACGTAGTTCCTCTTCCTCTTCCTCTTCCTCTTCCTCTTCCTCTTCCTCTTCCTCTTCCTCTTCCTCTTCCTCTTCCTCTTCCTCTTCCTCTTCCTCTTCCTCTTCCTCTTCCTCTTCCTCTTCCTCTTCCTCTTCCTCTTCCTCTTCCTCTTCCTCTTCCTCTTCCTCTTCCTC
>Ga0307510_10000550_pt1:0-32500 | contig 37630 bp, 44 predicted proteins | sample 12_EM_MG_FD_207224 | JGI IMG/M metagenome (GOLD analysis project Ga0307510, IMG submission 207224) | Populus trichocarpa ectomycorrhiza microbial communities from riparian zone in the Pacific Northwest, United States - 12_EM | ecosystem: Host-associated > Plants > Roots > Unclassified...
AAGAAGAGATAAATATTCAGAATATAAATTGATGTTTCGTTTCCATGATCAGTTCTGATTTCTGTAGGTGGATGTGTGCTTGCGACCAAGGTTTGTTCTTTTGATAATTTTCTGATTTTATTAAATTTCATTTGATAGTTTTCTCTTTTCTTTTGCTTTAGCCTAGATAACGTCCAAAACCCCCCCCAAATTGCATATCATCTAGCATAAAAATTTGACCTGAACCTTGCTCGTGGGATCGACCCATGCTTGCTCTATACTATCTTGTATGTTGTGTTTGAAGCTGTGGTAATTAATTTGTGCGACAACGACATCGCAACAATATCATACGAGAAAAAGGTGGAAACCATCTAACTGTTCCACCTGCGGTTTGTCCTTGTCCTGACGATGGTCCGATCCCGGTCGCACCACCTAAGACATCAATGCCAAATCAGTATATTTGCATCCTCAAATCACATTCATCATCACACTTATTTCAAGAATCCATATGTCCACATTCAAGTGTTCCACATTTTACACCATCATACAATGAAATTGTTACAAGCATAAAATTCATTTCTGACCAATGATTCTTTTGTAGACAATCGGCAGTGAAAACTGGTTTGCTGCTGCCTCACAATTAAGCAACAAAAACTGATTCGCTACAGGCCCCACACTTCGGCAGGGAAAACTGCTATGCTGCAGGCCGCACAATTCGGCAGCAAAAACTGATTCTCTACAAGCACTTCAATTTAGGCAGCGAATGCTACTTTGCTGTAGCCAACACACTTTCCGCAGCGAATGCTAATTTTGCTGCAGTCAATACACTTTCGACATAGAACGCTGATTCGCTGCAGAACAACTCAACTTCAGTAGCGAATGCTAATTCGCTGCAGTCACCACACTCTCAGTAGCGAAGGCTAATTCGCTGAAGACAACTCGATTTCGGCAACGAATCACAAATTCGCTGCAGAACACACACTTTTGGCAGCGAACGTAGATTCACTGCAGACAACTCAATTTCGACAACGAATCACAAATTCGCTGTAGAACACACAATTCGGCAGCGAATGCAAATTCGCTGCAGACAACTCAATTTCGATAGCGAATAACAAATTCATTGTAGACAACTCAACTTCGGTAGCGAATCACAATTTCGTTGCAGGCAACACAATTTCGATAGAGAATCACAAATTCACTGCAGAACACACATTTCAGTAGCGAATGCTAATTCGCTGTAGACAATTAAGTTTCGGCATCGAATCATAAATTCGCTACGGAACACACAGTTCGGCAGCGAATCACAATTTTGCTGCAGAGAATACAACTTCGGCAGCGAATCACAAATTCAGCAGCGAATGCTAATTCGCTGCAGACAACTCAGTTTCGGCAGCGAATCCAGACAACTCAACTTCGGCAGCGAATCTGGCAGCGAATCACAGATTCGCTGCAGACAACTCAGTTTCGGCAGCGAATCCAGACAACTCAACTTCGGCAGCGAATGCTAATTCACTGCAGACAACTCAGTTTCAGCAGCAAATCACAAATCCGCTACAAACAATACAACTTCGACATCGAATCACAAATTCGCTGTAGAACGCACAATTCGGCAGCGAATGCTAATGCGCTGCAGACAACTCAGTTTCGTCAGCGAATCACAAATCCGCTGAAGACAATACAAGTTCAACAGCGAATTACAAATTCGCTGCGGAACACACAATTCGGTAGCGAATCACAAATTCGCTGCAGACAACTAAACTTCGGTAGCGAATCATAGATTCGCTGCAGCACACATAATTCAGCAGCGAATACTAATTCACTACAGGCAACTGAGTTTCGGCAGCGAATCACAAATCCACTGCAAATAATACAACTTCAACATCGAATCACAAATTCGCTGCAGAACGCACAATTCAGCAGCGAATGCTAATTCGCTACATATAACTCGGTTTCGGCAGCGGATCACATATTCGCTGTAGACAATTAAGTTTCGGCAGCAAATCACAAATCCGTTGAAGACAATACAAGTTCGGTAGCGAATTAGCATTCAAAAATCAGCAGCCAAAAACTACATCGCTGCTGATTCAGAAATCGGCAGCCAAAAACTGTGCCGCTGCCGATTCAAAAATCGGCAGCGATGGTGGAGTCATTCCGACTTTACTTATTTTTTTTTTGTGTTTACATATAATATCATGTTATAGTGATTTCTTAAATCTCCTTTGGAATGTTTGATCGGTTAATGATTAGCTTCAGTTAATGGCATCCTAAGTGGATGATCGGATTGACAAATGATTAGCTTCGGCTAATGGCATCGTAAGAGGATAACCGGGATGAATAAACGATTAGCTTTGGCTAATGGCATCCTAAGAGGATTGCCATATTTGAGAGTTATGAATTAGTTTCAAGAATTGATGCGTTTATGGGTACTATGTTTTGTATATACCAAGTATATGAAAGAACTATCATTGTTATGCTTTAAACAGAGAATAGTGTTAGTTCGGTTAACGGTATTCAAGATGGATGATCGGGTTTGAGTATTGTAATTAGCCTCGATAATTGACGAATTATTAAGGGTGGTATTTACATAAGTAAGGAAAAATGAAAGAATTATGCTCTTTTGGTCCATGAATGAAATGTGACGTTAATATTGCTTCATTATGTTCTAAAATTGCTTATAATGCTTGAAATTACCTTGTGTTGTAACAGGGACATCATACCAACATGGTGCATAAGGAAATTCGTTTGGCGGCTCACACATTTTGAAAAAAAAACTATGTATTCACTTGTTATGGGTGATATGAGTTCTGTATGAACAAACATGTTAATCGCTCAATTAGTCGTCCGACCCCTTTTGTAAAAACTTGTAATGAAAAATCGAAGTGGAACATAGATGTGTATGTGCGAACATGTAGTTATGTTGTGTATGAATATACGTATGTGGTATTCTTCTTATAAGGATGTTATGTTGTGAAATTACATGAGGTCAGCATAACGAAAGTACTAATTGTGTAACTTGTCGTTCAACACTCTTATATGAACTCGTGATAATAACAAGGCTAGAACAGGAATGTGAATTTATTAGTATGTCAATATGATGTAATGTAAACCTATGAGTATGAAAATATAATATTATGGGCATGTGTATTAAGAATCCATTTTATGAGAATGTTGATTTACGTTATCCTACGTAGATTGTGTCTTATTAATGAATGAAATGCAATTATAAATCTGCAGAATGATATGGTGAAAAACATCTAGAACCTGACAAAAACAAAATCCATCGATTTTAGTCTTGAAAAAGTCAGGTCATTATAGGAACACCAGACCCGAGACACAATTACGCCTGTGTATGATCATCAATGATGGAGGGTAGCCCTACCTGTTGGGAAATTGGGCTTTAACTTATGTTTTTGGGTTTAATTTATTATTTTTAGTTGAGTTTGGTTATTAACTTGATAATATTTTATTTTGAACTTCAGTTTTGTTTTTGTGGGCATTTGGCCTAATTATTAGTTGTTTTAAGGTTTTCTTATTTAAGCATGGTTTTAAATAATAGAGTTGTAAACTTTTCCAACCCTCTTTCTCTTCTCCTTTTCAGAATCTGTTCTCCTTCTTCAGCTTTTTTTTCTTCTGCTTCTTGGCTTCTTCTTTCTTTTCTCTTGCTTCTTTCAATTTTTGTTTATTGTCCCGCATCAACTGCTTCCAACCAGTCTTAATATATTATAGCTACAAGACTGATTACTTATAAATTATTTTTAGTGATTATTCGACATCAAAACAATAAGCTATGGCTCGCGCAGGCGCTAGCAGAAAACAGTTCCTTCAAAATATTCGTAACATTTGCAAACCATTATTCGGCCAAACCAAACATCCATATGTTTTATTTGTTACAAGGATGTCAAAGGTACCAATATTGTATGTAAAGCTAGCATAGTTAAGCAGCTGCAGTAATCTTGAAAACGTTCAACCGGGCATCATCCACAGCTAATTCAACGTTGTCTTTGAACTCTCGGTATGTGAAATTTTTATAGATTGCTGGATGATCATTGTCGATCAATTCCTTAGCCGGTTCTATTGTAGAATCATCTGATGGATTGCAATAGGTGGCGATGGATAAACGATCCTTTTCACAAGTCACGATAACTCGATGGGGCAAACTCTTGTATCGACGGTTGCTAAGTACCTGCAGATACAAAAACAATCAGATAACCACACATGTCGAAATAACTACTCAACGCAAAATCTCAAGCTGTCGTTGGGAGCACAAATCAGAAGATCCATGTTAGCTTAATCTAATCTCAACAATAGGATATAAGCAAATAACATAAACTCACCTGCAGTAGGTCACCGGTTAAAACAATCAAGTGGTTTGGGCTAAGATTAACATTCATCCATTCCCCATCGTGTAGAATCTGAAGTCCATGAACATTCTGTTCCGACAAAATTGTGATTATGGTCGGGTCCGTATGGTCACGAAGTACACAAGTAAGCTCTGAATCTTCTTGTTTACGTGCTGGATAGAAGTTCATAGCTACTTTTTGTTCATGGTTGCTCAGTAGCTTCTTCTTTATGTAATCTCTTTCCAGGCCTAAACTCTCACATATGGCCTCGCCTAGTGCGAACTCCACCCTTTTAGCGCTTGTACTAAAATCAGTAACTCTTTCCCTATACATAACCATGCCAACATCAAGATGGGAAGAGGAGAAAAAAGAGACTAAATGGTATTTGAAGGGCATTTGTTTACCTGAATGAGGGAGGAATTGAAGGCCATTGATTTGCATAATCTCCAATAAGACAAGAAACATATGCCAGTTCCCTTACGAGAGAGACATTTTCGCCGGTAGTATAAGCACGAAAGTACTCGATGGGCTTGCGAGGTTCAGTATTGTCAAATTTTCCAGGTTTAGGAGTGTAAAATTTCAACTTTTCTCGCTCTGGCCATCTGAAGAAATCCATTGTTGCGCCGCCCAGGAAGTTGTTGAAAACGGTCTCTGGAATTCCATGGTTCTTCACCTGTAAATTGCTGGAAGGTAAATCAAATCTAATCACGACTTAAAATATATATGGGAAAAGGGGGCATTAAGAACTTACGATGAAGGCACCATAGTGTTGACATGCATGGCCAATTTGTTTAACGATTTGAGGGCGGCGAGGACCCTGAAGTCCCTCCACGTCAACGACAGGGATGAAGCCATCAGCTGATATCTCAACCCCTACCGATACAAGCTCATCACTATGAACAAGTTTTAACGGATCAGTAGGGGAAGACATGGCAGCTATTTGATCAGTCTGCGAGTGTTACTGATCTGGTAGCACTGGTCAGTGTTCTTAAGTTTAATTTTATGGCTGCTAGAAGGAGATGATCATTTGGTTTATTTATCTGTGTTTCTTGGAATTTAGTCATTTATTGTAGATGAATGGATGATGGGATAAGACTTGGTGGCCACAAGTATGCTATCCACGGAGTTGCCACATGAATTCGTTAGGTAATGATATCATCCAAGGAGATGATTTTGATCCCATTAGAATTTTTTTTTTTTTTAACGTTATGAATAACGATGTCTTTTTTTTTTTTTGTTAGCATGGTAAGTAACGGGGAAATCTTCAGTACTTCAATGAATAAGAGATTGACACGTGTAATTTGGATCCAATTCACTTGTAGTGCGAGTGAATATTCAAGGAAAGTGCATTAAAGCAATACAAGTGAATTTGATTCCAATCATGCGTTTCAATCTCTTATTGTAGTATCTATTTCGGGAGTATTGGATATTTTCCCACGAGGAACCATCAATTAGTTCATTCTAAAAATTAAAGAAGCTATCCATCGCTGATTATTATATACCATATTTACGTAAGGTGGATTCTTAGGAAACTTGAATTATAAAAACATTCATGTGACTTGTCCATTTACATAAAAAAAATATATATATTTACGAAATATACTTGCATTTTACATAAAAGCTGTATATTTGATTGATCTTATGTAGTACATCTATTTATATCAAAATCTACAAAATTATGCAATATATAACTTGATGTAGAATTGTTGTTGTAATTAACATGTCTATTTGTTACAAAAAAACTAAGCTTATTGGGAATTTTTTTAAAATTCAATGTTTTTCTTAAATTTATTTGTGTTTACATGATTTATGAAAAAATGGACTATTTTACAAAATATACTTCCATTTTACATAAGATATGGTTGGGTAAACCTAATAAGACCCAAGATGGAATCCAAGAGGTCCCAAAATACCCTTACTAGGCCAGGAGTCAGAGTAAACAGAGGGTTGACCTAAAGAGTAAGTTATAGGATACGACACAAATACCTAACATATAAATACTTAGCAATAATGTGGTAACAGGCTCATTACTATAATGACCCAGCTTTTTTACATAATCAAAATCGATGAATTTTTTTTTTTGTAAGTCATTGGGTTCTCGATGCTTTTCACAAATCATTCTGTGAATTTATCAATACATTTCATTCATTAGCAAGGCACAACCTACATAGGATAAAGCACATCAACATCCCATACAAAGTAACAATACACATTCCCGCAATGGTGTTTAGGGTTTATCGTAATAGAATTCATCTCTTAGTATAGTGCAATACTCATGAGATTTCACAACATATCATTCTCATAAAAGAGAATATCATAGACATCCATTCACCACATCATGTTTATAAGATTGTACTTTCGCATTCGTATTTCATTACAATTTTCGATACAAGTCTTTACAAAAGTCTTGAATGACAAATATTCAACTAGTTCGTTCGTTCTTATCAAATACATACACCTAAAACATACCATTACATAGCACATGTAACATCCCCCATTCCGGGATAAAAAACAACAATCTCATGTCAACCAAAAAACAGAGTAATGAAATTTTTTTTTCTTTTATATATATATATATATATTCATGGTTTTCGTATTAAAATCTACCGAAATTTCGACGGAGTCCCCCTATACCAGAAGGTCCCAAGTTATCGACATGTAACCTGTTTACACTTCTAATAACTCGCATCTCATAACTTAATCTCGATCCAATCATCCTGGGTTTCAATTCCACAAATATTCTCACACCTATCAACCATAATATTTATGATATACATCATATAACAAAATATCATTATGGATGGATAAAAAAATATAAATACATAGACATGAAATATGGTTATATGAACTACAGAGTTAAGTTCATTCAATCAAGTTTAAACATTAATTATACAAATTAAGTTATACAAACATTTTCATGTTTACAAAATACAAGGGTATACTCCTTAGAACCTAAATTACAAGAAGGGAACATAAGCTAGGATCTACTCCTGTCGTGCATGCGATGATCCTGAAACAAAATACATATTATTGAAAGGTGAATATCACATAAATATTTCAATAGGGTCACATGCATTCATATTTTGTTCACTTCTCCCTTTTGGTTTTCATTAGAATCTCTTCCTTATTCAACTATTAATAATCGTTCCCTCTTCCACTATTAACCTCCATTCCAGAGTTTATAAGATCAAACATGATTATTTTTGTTTAACACATTACCGATACCAATTTTACTAGTATCATCATCATCACCCCGTAGGAGTCGATGCAAGGTGATCCCCTTACCCGAGATTATAACATACACTAAATGTATGCTAGCCAATACACGGTGATCCCCTTACCCGGGATCCTAACATACACTAAATGTATGCTATTTAATACATGCTTGATCCCCTTATCCGGGATCCTAACATACACTAAATGTATGTTAGTCCAAACGTGGCGATCCCCTTACCCGGGATCCTAACATACACTAAATGTATGTTAGTTTACGCCTTAAATCACACTTCTCATATTTCCTTTGTCAATGATAATTTCATCACTTGTCAATTCACACAACAACATTTCCCCTTGAATACACATATATTCAGTAATTCACATTTCACATCGGTAATATATGTTAAATCATGGAATTTAACTAGAAGGTATAGGTGCGATTCACCTACTTGCAATAGAAGCTCTACTCGTGCTCCCCTGGTGCTGCTACTGTTGCACCACGCCTATGGTCCCTCCTGCAAATCACAGGTTCATCTCATAAATTTTCCTCACTCAAGGATATGTTTTATAATAACCATATCAACAACCAATAAGTCTTTCTTTCAGTCATTTCTTAATATTTTATGTTTTTCTCATTTCACCCATTAATATTTTCGTTCTTTGTCCAACCACAGTTATCATTCATTTCTTTATATTTGAACTATTTCTATTTAAATCCCGAACTGTCACTGTTCGACCTCTCCTCAAATTTTTAACTATATCTAGAGTTATAGAAGTCTGATTCACGTGATATTAGTCTTGTTGGAAAGCTAAGACATGAGGCTACAAGTTCTCTGAAGGAAGGAGAACTCAGTTCTGCCTCTAAGATGGTCAAAATTTCTCATCAACAAACATTTGGACTATTACTGTCCAACTGTTACTGTCTGACCTCTCCTTAGATTTTTAACTATATCTAGAGTTATACAACTCCAATTCAAGCGAGATTAGTCTTGTTGGAAAGCTAAGACATAAGGCTACAAGTTCTCTGAAGAAAGAAGAACCCAATTCTACTTCTAAGACAATCAAAATTGCTCATCAACAAACAGTTGGACTGTTACTGTCTCTTTTTTAACTGTTACTGTCTGACCTCTCCTCAGATTTTTAACTATATCTAGAGTTATACAACTCCGATTTAAGCGAGATTAGTCTCGTTGGAAAGCTAAGACATGAGGCTACAATTTATCTGAAGAAAGGAGAACCCAGTTCTGCCTCTAAGATAGTTAAAATTGCTCATCAACAAACAGTTGGACTGTTACTGTCCAACTGTTACTGTCTGACCTCGCCTCAGATTTTTAACTATATCTAGAGTTATAGAACTCAAATCTATAATTTAACATCGAGGCATCAATTCATAATCGACTTTAATACAACTCATAAGACCATGTTTAAAATACCTTACCCGGTACGAATCAAGGTTTTGATCCCTCCTTTTCTTTCTAATGACAGCCGGCCCTCCCCTCTTCTCTTCTTGTTCAATTTTTCTTGTTAATCAATTGTCCACCAGTGTTTATTCTACCTATAACCCTTAATCTTGGATGGGTTCTTAAAATTTTGGTGTTTCTCTCTTTATCTGTAAAAATGGATACAAAAACTCCCTCTTTTCTTTCTTCACGATAGCTGCGAATTTGTTTTTGGTGAGAAGAGGAGTATTTATGCTCTATAATTATTTTTATTTGCATCTAGGCCCTATTTTCTTTAAGTGTATTCATTTTCCCCCCACTTCTTTTTTGTTTAGTTTATTTTCTTTAATTTAATCCAGCCTTGATTTTCTCGGGATTTACAGCACATTTCAAAGTATATGAACCCGTGGAATAACTTTCTTACGTACCTTGATTGTGTGATGTCCCTGTTACAAAAACAACATGGATACAAGAATTGTAAACAATCTAAACAACTAAAAGGATGTTATTGTTACTTTTCGTTATCAACTGAAAACGAGTACATTCTTTCATTTACTCCTCATATGCATTGTACAATCCTTATAATTTTGCTAAATGTATTATTCTCACTCATATGCCCCAACCTCTTCATAGAAGTGGTGGGGCCAAAGTTTAATCATTAGACGGGGTTAATTATTTCACTTTAACTCAGTCATCCACCTTGGATGTTTTTCGCCATTTTTTATCGCAACATCTAAACTCAGTCATCCGTCTCGGATACCATTAACCAAAACTAATCACAAAATTAAACTTGTTATCTCATACGGATACCATCAGCTGAAGCCAATCATCATAATTAACTAGGTCATTCATCTAGGATGCCATTAGCAAAAACTAATCATCAATCACAACCTGGTCATCAATTTGAGGTGCCATTAGCCGAAGCTAATCATCAAACACAACCCGATCATCCATCTCGAATGCCATTAGCCGAAGCTAATTATCAGTCACAACCCGGTCATCCATCTCGGATGACATTAGCGAAAGATAATCATCAAACACAACCTAATCATCATTCTTGGATGCCATTAGTCGAAGCTAATCAACAACTCAATCAACATTTCATAGTCTGTTCAACATTCGTGAACAACCCAATTTCATCAATAACTCAATTAACATTTTGTAGTCGGTTTAACATTCATCAACAACCCAATTTCATCAATGACTCAATCAGCATTTCATGGTCGGTTTAACATTCATCACACTGAAACATCATGGTCGGAATAATTTTCGCTGCGAATTGTGGTGTCCTAGCGAATCAGTTCGTTGATGATTTTTTGTTTCAGTGAATCAGTTCGCTGACGAGTTTATGTTGTAGCGAACCAGTTGGCTGACGAGTCTGTGCTTCAGCTAATCAGTTCACTGAAGAGTTAGTGGTGCAGCGAATTAGTTTGCTGACGAGTTTGTGTTGCAGGGAATCAGTTCGCTGATGAATATATGTTTCAACAAATCAATTTCGCTGACGAGTCTGTGTCAACAGTTTTGCTGACGAATTGCATGTCACCAGTGAATTGGTTTTGTTGCTGAATTTTGCACCACTAGGAAAGCAGTTTCACTGCCGATTTTCTGTGGCAGACTCCCATGTTAGAAATGATGTAAATGCTTATAATGATCTCATTGTATAATTATGTAATATGTGGAACACTTGAATGGGAACATGTGTATTTTTGGGAAAACATATGGTGATGAGTTATGTGATTATCAAATACAAATGTGCTGATTATGATCATTGATATGTTAGGTTGTGCGATCGAGATTGGATCATCGACTAGGCAATGACACCCTATTAAAGGAATAGGTAGGTGACTTTCACCCATATACATCATATCTACATGTTTTCACATACACATCCGTGTTCCATTTCAATTTTTTTTCATTACCAGTCTTTACAAAAAGGGTCGGACGACTAATTGAGTGATTAACACGTGTGAGCTACGAAATGAATTTCCTTACGTACCATGTTGGAATGATGTCCCTATTACAACACAAGGTAATTTCAAGCATTATAGGCAATTTTAAAACATAATAAAGCAATATTAACGTTACATTTCATTTATGGACCAAAAGAGCATAATTCTTTCATTTCTCCATACTTATGTAAATACCACCCTTAATAATTCGTCAATTACTGAGGCTAATTACAATACTTAAGTCCGGTCATCCATCTCGAATATCGTTAACCAAACTAATGTTATTATCTGTTTAAAGCATAACAATCGTAGTTCTTTCATATACTTGGTATATAAAAAACATAGTACATATGAACATATCAATTCTTGAAATAACTCATAACTCCCAAATTCAGCTATTCTCTTAGGACGCCATTAGTCGAAGCCAATCATTTATTCATTCAGGTCATCCACTTAGGATTCTATTAGCCGAAGCTAATCATTTATTCATCCTGGTCATCCATTTAGGATGCCATTAGCCGAAGCTAATCATTTATCAATCTTGGTCATCCACTTAGGATGCCATTAGCCGAAGATAATCATTTATTCATTTTATTCATCTCGATCATCCACTTAGGATGCCATTAGCCAAAGCTAATAATTTATCAATCCCAGTCATCCACTTAGGATGCCATTAGTCGAAGCAGCTAATAATTTATTCATCCTGGTCATCCACTTAGGATGCCATTAGTCGAAGCAGCTAATAATTTATTCATCCTGGTCATCCACTTAGGATGCCATTAGCCAAAGCTAATCATTTATCAATCCCGGTCATCCATTAGGATGTCATTAGCCGAAGCTAATCATTTATCAATCAAACATTCCAGAGGCAGTTTATGAAATCACTATGACATGATAATATATCCTTTGTAATGTTCATTCAAACAATTCATAATAATTTGATGTTCACAATAACATAATAGTAGACCCTTCGTAATACTCGTACAAATGTTTTGTAATAGTTTAACATTTAGTATACATAATAATAGATCCTTTGTAATACATAAATAAACATTCCATAATAGTTTAACATTCGGTAGTATAACACAATAGTAGACCCTTCGTATCACTCATCCAACCATTCTTAACAGTCAATGTTCAACACAATACAACAATAGATCCCTTGAAATACTCATTCAAAAATTCATAACAATTTAGCACTATGTATATCACAATAATAGATCCTTCACAATACTCATATAAACATTCGTGATAAATAACCTTCAGCATAATATTGTTAAAACAATTCAATTAACACAAAATAAATATGAACACGAAAGAGATGGAGGCTAGAATTCTCCTTTTTGTTGATTTGTGAAAAGTACATTATTTAACCTAAATACAAAGAGCTTATATATAGGTTAAGCTAAAAATATTATTCTACCCTTAATAAATAAAACAAGATAAATGTATTATTTAACATTTCCCCTCAAACTCACGATGTGGCAACTATAAGCATCGAGATTTTCCAACTAGAAAACAAAAATGAGAAATGGAATGCGACTTGGTAAAGAAATCTGCAATCTGTAAAGAAGAAGAAACAAAAGGCAAAGTAATGGTGCCATGCTTGAGATGATGATGAGTAAGATGACAATCAATCTCAATGTGCTTAGTTCGTTCATGAAAAACCATGTTGTGAGCAATCTGAATAAAACTCTGGTTTTCACAATACATAGGAGTAGGATGAGAGAGTGAAACTCTCATTCCACAAGTAACCAGCATAACCAAATAATCTCTTTAGTAGTAGATCCCATATCACAATATTCTGCTTCGGTTGAGGATTGAGAAACAATAGATTGTTTCTTGCTCTTCCAAGAAAAAAGAGAATCACCTAAAAAGATACAAACACCAGTAACTGAGTTGTGATCTGTGGGATCACAGCCATGATTAGCATCAGAGTATGCACGCAGCTCCAAGGAAGAAGTGGATGAAAGTAAAAGACTCTAGAAGACTGTACCCCGAAGATATCGCAAAATACGAAGAACAACTCCTAGTGAACAGTAGTAGGAAGAGCAACAAATTGACTAACAACATATGCAATATCTATGTAAACACCCAAAAAAAATGTTGACTCCACAATTGCTGCCGATTTCTGAATCGGCAGCGACGCAGTTTTCGCTGTCGATTTCTGAATCGGCAGCGACGCAATTTTATTAAAAGTTAGGTAAACAAATTGGACTGTCTTAAGGAGCTGGGAGGGAGGGGTAAAATTGGTTTTGGAGAGACCAAAACAAGGATAAGAACACATCTAAACCAACCCCAAACACCCTACTTCATTTAATGGGGAGTATAAATACAAGGAGTAGAGAAAAGGTGACCATTCCTCTTCCCAAAGTTGTCTACAACAGCTGCATGTTGCTCTTCTCTTCCTCCTTCCCAATGAAAACCTAAACCAAACCAGCAGAGAGTGCCTTGTGAACGTGTGAGGGAGAGTTGAGACCTTGAGAGAAGATTGGACAGCTGCCTAGAGGGAAGGGAAAAAAGGCTAGAAAACGTGAGTGGAAGAAGAAGGAGGAGAACCAACAGGAGAAGAGAAAGAATACTGTCAAACCTTCCCCAAACTTACTTAGATTCGAAAGGTATGGGTCATGAAACTCCCTTCCTCTTGTTCTTAAGACCCATAACCGGAAATGAAGAAGAAGACCCTAAGAAAATTGACCAAAGACCTAAGCTAGCTGTGAAGGAAACTGAAATTAACTACGAGGACAAGGAAACAGAAATGGAATGAGGCCAATTCCCAGAACATCTAACAAAAAAAAATGAATAAAATGGAAAGAACAAATCATGGTAGAGGGTCGGCCTTAACTATGGGGTTGGCCAGCATGCATGTGTGTGTTTTCTTGAAATTTATTGAAAGATTATGTGCTGGGATTGATTATTGCATGTATGTGTGTGTTCATGCTGAAATCATGTGACTTTGCTGGAACCTAATGACAAATTGCATGTTCTGCAGCGAATTTGTGATTCGCCGTCGAAGTTGAGTTGTCCATAGCGAATTTGTGATTTGCTGCCGAAACTGAGTTGTCCGCAGCTAATTAGCATTCGCTGTCGAATTGTGTGTTCTGCAGCGAATTTGTGATTCGCTGCCGAAGTGAATTGTTCGCAGCGAATTTGTGATTTGCTACCGAAACTGAGTTGTCTGCAGCGAATTAGCATTCACTATCGAATTGGGTGTTCTACAGCGAATTTGTGATTGGCTGCCGAAGTTGAGTTTTCTACAGCAAATTTGTGATTTGCTGCCGAAACTGAGTTGTCCGCAGCAAATTAGCATTCGTTGTCGAATTGTGTGTTCTGCAGCGAATTTGTGATTCGCTGCCGAAGTTGAGTTGTTCGCAGCGAATTTGTGATTCGCTGCCCAAAACTGAGTTGTCTGCAGCGAATTAGCATTCATTGCTGAATTGTGTGTTCTGCAACGAATTTGTGATTCGCTGCCGAAACTAAGTTATCTGCAGCGAATTAGCATTCGCTGCTGGATTGTGTGTTCTGCAGCGAAATTGTGATTCGCTACTGAAGTCGAGTTGTCCACAGTGAATTTGTGAGTCGCTGCCGAAACTGAGTTGTCTACAGCGAATTAGCATTCACTGCCAAAAACTTGTTGACTGCAGCGAAGTAGCATTCGCTGCTGAAATTGTGGCGCCAGCAGCGAAACAGTTTCCATTGCTGAATTAGGCAACCTACAGCGAACTAGTTTTCGCTGCCGAATTGCGCAGCCTGCAACGAATCAGTTTTCATTGCCAAACTGTTCGGTCTGCAGCGAGTAAGTTGTCGCTGTCGATTTCTACAATAAGTCTCCCAGGCAGAAATGACTCAAATGCTTGTAACAATTTCATTGTATGATGGTGTAAAATGTGGAACACTTGAATGTGAACATATGAACTCTTGAAATAAATAGGTGATGAATGTGATTAAAAGATAAAAATGTACTGATTTATGACCATTGATGTCTTAGATGGTGCAGTCGGGATCGGAGCATTGTCAGGATAAGGACAACCCGCAGGTGGAGCAGGTAGTTGACTTTCACCTTCCTTTTTGATAACGTTGAATTATGAAATACTTTATCATGACTGATACCGTGTTGTGTTAGTACAAATATCAGATTGCCAAATGCTTAGATGTCGACAAATGATTGATTAGCTTTGGCTAATGGCATCCAAATGGATGATCAGGACAAACGGTTGATTAGTTTCGGCTAATGGCATCCAAATGGATGACCGGGACAAATGGTTGATCCCGGTTGATTAGCTTCAGCTGATGGCATCCGAAGTGGATGGCGGGGCGAGTGAACGGTTAACCTCGACAAATGATGTCTTAATAGGATAGCCGGATTTAAGATTATGGTTGATTGCAAGAATTGGTACAATTATATGAACAACAAGTCGTTCATACCAAGTACATAAAGGAACTACAAATGTCACGTTTCAAACATGGGATAATGTCCATGCTTCATTAAACTGTCAGACTGCTTATTATCATTATTATTATTATTAAGTAATCGCATTCTTATAAATGTTTTACACCAACGAGGTGCCTAGGAAATCCAATACACGAGAACCTACTTTTGCAAGGAATCATGTAGTTGCATTCTAAATCACAATGTATTTTGTATGAATCAATGTAATGAATGTATAACTATTATTAGATCCTTTTTATTTAAATTCGTGATGACTATTAGTAAGATAGGAATGCAACTCATGTCTATGTATATATATATATATAAAAAATTTACCATTGTTTTGGGCTTGAAAAGCCGAGTTGTTACAGTTGGTATCAGAGCACTTGGTCTAGATCCTGAGGATCATTGATAATTGTGTTGCTGTGGTGAATTTCAGGATGGTACACGCCTGACAAGGGACACGAACTGAGCCGCCCTCCTTAGAAAGGATGGGCGGGAGCCAAGGTGCCCAAGGTTGGCAAGTCGAAGATCCCTTGGATGATACGACATCTCATGCTCCGATAATACCACCCGAAAACTTATAGGAGGGAGTCGCAGTAGTAGGGGAAGGCCGGAGGCCTAACTAGACAGAGGAAGTACCCCCAGTTGCAGCAGAGCAACATGAAAGATCAGAAGCACAACCGTCAACTATTCCAACTGGTGTGCCCTCACAATATATAGACGCGAGACTCCTTGTACAAATAGTTAAAGCAGTGATAGAGGGCATGTCTGGCTCGGCGACACAAACAACTCCCGCTATATAGATTCCACAGGCAACCCCTATGACAGGCACAACCACGAACAGCGTGGTGCTATTGGTGCGACTAGTCAAGAGTATGAGGGAAATGGGTTGTGAACCGTATATGGGGGAACAAGATTCAGAGATAGCTGGGAGATGGATTAGGAAGGTAGAAAAGACCATGATTAAAATAAGCATACCCGAGGGTTTGAGGGTAAATTGTGCAAACCAGTTATTGTTCGATAGTGCCATGACATGGTGGGAAACAGTTCAGCTGAGGCATGCAACCAAGACACTAACTTGGAGTGACTTCAAAATAGAGTTTAAGAATCAATTTTATTCCAGGTACCATCGCAAGGTGAAGGAACAAGAGTTCTTGCCATTAAGACATGGTGATATGTCGGTATTGGAGTACGAAAGGAGGTTCCATGATCTCTCATTGTTCACCCCACACTATGTGCCGACAGAGGAACATACGATTGAGAAGTTGAAAGATGGTTTGCAACAGGATTTAAGATAAGGATTGATCGCCTTGTAGTTTAAATCCATAAGGGAGTTGATTGAGGCTGCATAAGCTGTAGAGGCTTGTATTGGAAAAGGCCAACAGGGACATCAGGGTATAGGCAAAAGGAGAGATGGGGACTATTTCAGTGGCAGACCACCACTTTCGAAGAAAGGTGAAAGTGGAGTGTTTGAACAGTACAAGAAAAGGGGGAGTTCGATGGTACCGCCCCACCAACATTCAGGTGAGAGAATGATGGTTGGGCAGTCGCACTTGAGGGTAAACTCTTCAACTGGGACCGGTGACCGCAAGGGTGTTGACTATCCTTCTTATGTAAAATGTGGACAAAAACACCCTGGGGACTGCTCAGTTTCCTAGGGCGATGCTTTGTGTGTAGGGGAGAAGGTCATATATGGAGGAACTGCCAGTATCTTAGGCAAGGGTGTCATTACTGTGGTGGAAGAGGTCATTATAAGAAGGACTGCCCTAGCAGGAACACTGGACAAGTACAGAGCTATAGGAAAACTCTAGTCGAGGGAGACCGAGAGCACAAAATGATTAGACCTCGAGGAGGGTTTTCCACTTGACACAGGAGGAGGTCAAGGCTGCATTGGATGTGGTGGCAGGTACACTACTAATGAATAATTTTAATGTGCATGTGTTGTTTGATCCAGGTGCCACCCACTCATTCATTGCTAGGAGAATTGTCACTAAATTAAGAAATGGAGTAGAAGTAGTAGAGAAGGGGTTCGTAATTGGAACTTCAATGGGAAACATGGTTGAAACAAATATTATGTATATGGATGTGGGGGTTAGTCTGTCTAGGTATGAAACAAAGTAGACTTGATTCCATTAGAGTTGCATGATTTTGACATAATCCTAGGCATGAATTGGTTGAGTAAATACAAGGCTCTAATAGATTGTTATGCTAAAACTGTTACATTCCAAACACCTGAGGGCGAGAGGAGGATTTTTTAGGGAGAGAGAATTCTCAAAACGATCGCCATAATATCGGTTGTAACAGCCCAAAGACATTTGAGAAAGGGATGTATGGGATATCTCGCATACATCATAAACACTGATGATGAAGGTCCACGACTAAAGGATATTCCTGTGGTGAAGGAATTCTCAGATGTGTTTCCCGAAGAACTACCGGGACTACCCCCGGAGCGAGAGGTAAAGGTGTCTATAGACACTTTTCCTAGAGTCCCACCCATAGTCCAACAACTGTACTGGATGGCTCCGGCACAACTGAACGAGTTAAAGAATCAACTACAAGAATTGTTAGACAAAGGATTTATACGGCCCAGTAATTCTCCTTGGGGAGTGCCTGTTCTATTTGTAAGAAAGAAAGATGGAACTCATAGACTTCGTATTGACTATCGATAGTTGAACAAAATAACAATGAAAAACAAGTATTTGTTACCTCAGATAGATGATTTGTTTGATCAATTAAACAGAGAGAGGGCATTTTCAAAGATAGATATGAGATCAGGGTACTATCAGATGAAAATTAAAGAAGTGGATGTAGCAAAGATCGCATTTAGAACCCGTTACAGACACTATGAGTTTTTGCTGCTACCGTTTGGGTTGACGAACGCCCCAGCCCTCTTCATGGACTTAATGAATCAGGTTTTCCAACCATAACTTGATAAGTTTGTGGTTGTAGTCATTGATGATATACTGGTGTACTCAAATTCCTTCAAGGAACATGAAGAACACTTGAGGCAGACCTTACAAACCTTGAGGGATCACCAGTTGTATGCAAAATTGAAAATTGAGTAAATGTGAATTTTGGCTGGAGAGAGTGACATTTCTAGGATGCGTCATTTCAGCCGAATGTGTTTTTGTAGACCCCCAGAAGGTCGAAGCAGTCTTGAAATGGGAAAGACCGACTTCGGTCACTAAAATACGTAGCTTCCTAGGACTTGGAAGATACTACCGAAGATTTATCGAAGGGTTTTCCCTGATTGCAACCCCTTTGACCCAGCTAACTAGGAAGGATAAGAAAAGGGTGTGGTCGGAAGATTGTGAGAAAAGCTTCCAAGAGTTGAAGAGGAGGCTCACCACCGCTCCAGTGTTAACCCTTCTGTAACGACTCGACTTTTTCAAGGCCAAAATTACTGGAATTTTTTTTGTTTGGTTTCTGGATGTTTTTCACCATATCATTCTTCAGATTTTTCATTGCGTTCTGTTCATTAACAAGGAACAATCTATGTAGGATAACGTAAATTAACATTCCCATAGAACAGATTCACAATACACATGCCTATAATATTATTTTTCCATACTCATAGGTTTACATTACATCATATCGACATACTAATAAATTCACATTCTTGTTCTAATCTCATTATTATCACGGATTCATACAAGAGTGTCGAACAACAAGTTACACAACTAGTACTTTTGTTATCCTGACCGCATGTAATTTTCACAACACGACATCCTCATTAGATGAATACATCATATGAATATTCATACACATCATATCAACTTGTTCGTACATTCACATCCGTGTTCCATTTCAATTTTTCGTTACTAGTCTTTACAAAAGGGGTCAGACGACTAATTGAGTGATTAACACGTCTGTTCATGCAGAACTCATATCACCCATAACATGCGAATATATAGTTCTTTTCAAAATGTGTGAGCTACGAAACGAACTTCCTTGTGCACCATGTTGGTATGATGTCTCTGTTACAGCGCAAGGTAATTTCAAGCATTATAGGCAATTTAAGAAAACATAATAAAACAATATTAACGTTACATTTCATTCATGGACCAAAAGAGCATAATTCTTTCATTTCTCCTTACTTATGTAAATACCACCGTTAATAATTCGTCAATTACCGAGGCTAATTACAATACTCAAACTCAATCATTCATCTGAATACCGTTAGCCAAACTAATGTTATTCTCTGTTTAAAGCATAACAATCGTAGTTCTTTCATATACTTAGTATATACAAAACGTAGTATACATGAACGCATCAGTTCTTAAAACTAACTCATAACACTCAAATCCGACTATCCTCTTAGGATGCCATTAGTCGAAGCCAATCATTTATTCATCTAGGTCATCCACTTAGGATGCTATTGGCTGAAGCCAATCATTTATTCATCCTGGTCATCCAATTAGGGTGCCATTAGCCATAGCTAATCATTTGTTCATCCTGGTCATCCACTTAGGATGCTATTAGTCGAAACTATTTATTCATCTCGATTATCCATTTAGGATGCCATTTATCGAAGCTAATCATTTATTCATTCTGGTCATCCCCTTAGGATGCCATTAGCTGAATCCAATCGTTTATTCATCCAGGTCATTCACTTAGGATGCTATTGGCCGGAGCTAGTCATTTACTCATCCTGGTCATCCAATTAGGGTGTCATTAGCCGTAGCTAATCATTTGTTCATCCCGGTCATCCACTTAGGATGTCATTAGTCGAAGCTAATCATTTGTTCATTCCGGTCATCCACTTAAAATGCCATTAGCCGAAGCTAACCATTTACCCATCTGATCATCCACTTAGAATGTCATTAGCCGAAGCTAATCATTTATGAATCCCGGTCATCCACTTGGGTGCCATTAGCCGAAGCTAATCATTTGTGAGTCCCGGCCATCCACTTAGGATGCCATTAGCCGAAGCTAATCATTTGTCAGTCTCGGCCATCCACTTAGGATGCCATTAACCGAAGCTAATCATTAACCCATCAATCATTCCAGAGGCAGTTCATGTAATCACTATAACAAGATATTATATCCTTTGTAATACACCAATAAACATTCCATAACAGTTTAGAATTTTGTACAACACAAAAATAGACCCTTCATATTTTTCATCCAACCATTCATGATGGTTAATGTTCAATATAATACAACAATAGATCCTCGTAATACTCATACAACCATTCGTGATAATTAACAATCAGTATAATACAACGATAGATCTTTCATGATACTCATACAACTAATCATGACAATTTCATTCAATATAATACAACGGTAGATCCTTTGTAATACATTCGTCATAATTACATTCAGTAATATGAAACGATAGATCCTTTGTAATACCCATACAACCATTCATCACAATTACATTCAATAAAAATACAACAATACATCCTTTGTAATACATTCATCATAATTACATTCAATATAATAAAATGGTAGATCCTTCGTAATACTCATAAAACCATTCATCACAATTACATTCAATAAAAATACAACAGTAGATGTAAATCCTGAGATAATCAAGGCTGGATAAAATTAAAGAAAATAAACTAAACTAAAAAGAAGTGGGGGCAAAATGAATACATTTAAAGAAAATGGGGTCTAAATGCAAATAAGAATAATTATAGAGCATAAATACTACTCTTCTTACCAAAAACAGATCTGCAACTATCGTGAAGAAAGAAAAGAGGGAGTTTTGGTATCTATTTTTACAGATCAAGAGAGAAACACCAAATTTCAAGAACCCATCCAAGATTAAGGGTTATAGGTTAAAATAAACACTGGTAGGCAAGGGATTAACAAGAAAAAAAATGAACAAGAAGAGAAGAGGGGAGGGTCGGCTGTCATTAGAAAGAAAAGGAGGGATCGAGACCTTGATTCGTATCGGGTAAGATATTCTAAACATGGTCTTATGAGTTGTTTTAAAGTCAATTATGAATTGATGCCTGGATGTGAAATTATAGATTTGAGTTCTATAACTCCAGATATAGTTAAAAATCTTAGGAGAGGTCAGACAGTAACAGTTCAAAAACGGACAGTAACAGTTGGACAGTAATAGTCTAAGTGTTTGTTGATGAGCGATTTTGACTATTTTAGAGGCAGAACTAGGTTCTCCTTAAATCATAGAACTTGTAGCTTGTCTTAGCTTTCCAACGACACAAATTTTGCTTGAATCGGAGTTCTATAACTCCGGATATAGTTAAAAATCTGAGGAGAGGTCAGACAGTAACAGTCCAAGTGTTTGTTGATGAGCGATTTTGACTATCTTAGAGGCAGAACTGGGTTCTCCTTAAATCATAGAACCTGTAGCCTCATGTCTTAGCTTTCCAATGACACAAATTTTGCTTGAATCGGAGTTCTATAACTCTAAATATAGTTAAAAATCTGAGGAGAGATCAGACATTAACAGTTCAAAAACGAGGCAGTAACAATTGGACAGTGACAATCCAAATATAAAGAAAGGAATGATAACTAGGATTGGACAAAGAACGACAATAATAATGAGTGAAATGAGAAAAACATAGCGTACTAAGAAATGACTGAAAGAAAGACTTATTGGTTGTTGATATGGTTATTATAAAACATATCCTCGAGTGAGGAAAACTTATGAGATAAATCTGTGATTTGCAGGAGGGACCATAGGCGTGGTACAACAGCAGCAGCAGGGGAGCACGAGTAGAGCTTCTATTGCAGGTAGGTGAATCACACCTTTACCTTCTACGTAAATTCAATGTTTTAATAGATATTACTAATGTGAAATGTGAATTACCGAATGTATGTGTACTCAAGGGGAAAGGTTGTTGTGTGAATTGCTAAGTGATGAAATTATCACTAACAAATGAAATGTGAGAAATGTGATTTGAGGTGTAAACTAGCATACATTTAGTGTATGTTAGGGTCCCGGGTAAGGGGATCGCCATGTTTGGATAGCATACATTTAGTGTATGTTAGGATCCCGGGTAAGGGGATCACCCTGCATCGACTCCTATGGGATGATGATGATGATACAAGTGAAAGGGGTATCGGAAATGGGTTAAACGAAGATAATCATGTTTGATCTTATAAAGTCTGGAATGGAGGTTAATAATGAAAGAGGGAACAATTATTAATAGTTTGAATAAGGAAGAGATTCTAATGAAAACCAGAAAGGAGAAGGGAACAAAATATGAATGCATGTTACCCTTTTAAAATTGCTTGATATTCGTGTTATTTTTTTTTATGTGATAGTCACCTTTCAATAATATGTATTTTGTTTCATGAACATCACATGCATGACAAGAGTAGATCCTAGCTTATGTTTCCCTTCTTGTAATTTAGGTTATAGAGGGTATACCCTTATATTTTGTAAACATGAAAATGTTTGTATAACTTAATTTATATAATTAATGTTTAAACTTGATTGAATGAACTTAATCTCTGTAGTTCATGTAACCATCTTTCATGTCTAAGTATTTACTTTTATTTTCATCCCTAATTATATTTTGTTATATAATGTATATCATGAATATCGTGGGTAATAGGTGTGAGAATATTGTGGAAATTGAAAACCAAGACGATTGGGTCGGGATTAAGTTATGAAATGCGAGTTATTAGAAGTGTAAACAGGCTACATATCAATAACTTGGGACCTTCCGGTATAGGGGGGACTCCGTCGAAATTTCGGTAAATTTTAATATGAAAACCATGAATATATATATATATAAGAAAAAAAAATTCTTTGTTTTCGGTTGACATGAGAGTGTTGTTTTTTATCTCCAAGTAGGGGATGTTACAGTAGATCCTTCATAATACTCATACTACCATTCATCAGCAACCCAAATTCATAATAGCCCAATCGACATCTCATATTCGGTTTAGTATTCATCACAACAGAATAATATATCCACCTCAAATGGGTCATTTTAGAATACTAACATTTTCATCATTGTTTCAACATTCATCAAGAACTCGATCGACATTTCATAGTCGTTTCAACAATCATCAAGAATTCAATCAAACACTTAATCATCATTTCATCATTCAATAAGGATTTAATAAAATATCATCACAAGTAAATCATTTCAAAACATAAACATCATACGAGAAAAAGGTGGAAACCACCTACCTGCTCCACTTGTGGGTTGTCCTTGTCCTGGCGATGGTTCGATCCCGGCCACACCACCTAAGACATCAATGGCCACAAATCAGTACATTTGCATCTTTAAATCACATTCATCACCATACTTATTTTAAGAGTCCATATGTTCACATTCAAGTGTTCCACATTTACACCATCATACAATGAAATTATTACAAGCATTTGAGTCATTTCTGCCCGGGGGGTCTATTGTAGAAAATCGGCAGCAAATGCAGGCCACACAATTCAGCAGCAAAAACTGATTCGCTGTAGGCCATATAGTTTGGCAGTGAAACTAGTTCGCTGGAGGCCGCACACATCGGCAGTGAAAATTGGTTCGTTGTCGGCCACACAATTCGGCAACGAAAATTGTTTCGTTTCAGGCACCACAATTTCGGTAGCAAATGCCACTTCGCTGCAGCCAACACACTTTTAGTAGCGAATACTAATTCGCTGCAGGTAACTCGATTTCGGCAGCGAATCACACTTCTGCTGGAGACAACACAATTTCGGCTACGAACGTAGATTCGCTGCAGACAACACAACTTCGGCAGCAAAACTGATTCGCTGCTGGCCACACAATTCATTAGTAAAAACTGATTTGTTGTAGGCCGTATAATTCGGCAGCGAAAACTGGTTCATTGCAGGCCACACACTTCGATAGTGAATACTAATTCGTTGCAGGCAACTCGATTTCGGTAGCGAATCACACTTCTGCTGTGGACAACACAATTCGGTAGAGAACACCTTATTCGCTACCGACAACACAAATTCGGCAGCGAACACTTGAATCGCTGCGGAATACACAATTCAGCAGCGAGAACCTGATTCGCTGCGGACAACACAAATTCAGCAGCGAACACCTAATTCGCTACGGACAACACAAATTCAGACAACACAAATTCGACAGTGAACACCTGATTCGCTGCGGACAACACAATTCGGTAACGAACACTAGTTCGTTGCAGACAACATAACTTCGGCAGCGAACGTTGATTTGCTGCAGACAACACAGTTTGCGGCAGCGAACACTAGTTTGCTGCGGACAACACAAGTTCATTTAGCAAGGTTTTTCTTAATTCATTCATTTCATGTTTTCACTTACATTATGGTAATACATCAACACAACCACTAGCAATTCCATAATTCACAAGTGTTCATTTTTTGTCACGAACTTAATTCCCTTAAGGTGTTCGTCACGACGAATTCTCTCATTGTTCCCTCAATCCTTATGGCTAGACATTACTACCCATTACACTTAGCTACACATGCAAATCATCATATTTCTCATAAGTATAATCTCAATCACAATTCACAATTCATTCTCTTGATTCACAATTACACATGTTCGTTCATTAAACAAACAAAATCGAAGCATTATATGGTGTCGTCCCTGTTTCTGCTGCAGCATGCTTTCATGGTTCATTAATAACACAATTTGCACTTAACATCATTCCACCACCTTTCCATATAATTTCATCAATCAAATATGTAGAATTTACATCATCAACACAAGTATGATTCTGTCGTAGCTAATTCGGGAGAAGGAATTCTTGCTCAAAACCCTTCAGAAGTCCCTCTCTTGGGAGCACCTGCCAAGAGTAGTTAAAGAAGTCACACCCAGAGGAAACGTGCTGGTAGTTGAAGGGCTTCCCCTTCTCCTGCAACCCCATGATCATCTACAGTTGGAATATCAAGGGTTTAAATAATCCCCTGAAACAGCATGAGGTTGTTGGCCTCATGAAGAAATACAAGATGGATGTTTGTGGTTTACTTGAAACCAAATTGATTCCCTCTAGAGATGCCAGTATGCACAGGTTTTGGCTCAGACAATGGAAATATGTTACTAATGCAGATGCAACTAATACTGTTAGAATTGTTGTTTTTTGGAATCCATCTACAGTCACAGTTGATTTATGATTAGTACTTAAAAGTGCATTTTTATCAAGGTTTTATATCATCATTTTGCACTTGAAGTATCAATAACTCCTTAACTAGAGCATATTTTATAATAAAAAGTCTGATAATATAAGATACCTTTAATTTATAATAAATGTTCATTTTATCAAATGATTGATTGATGAGTTTAACTACTGAAATTGAGAAGACAAAGAGAGGGCTAAGCTTAGAAAAGAGATGTTGGTTGAATTCAAATTGGAACACCATTTGGTTATTGGATCATAACTGGAGCTGTAGAACTTGGATTTAGGTCTGGTTTATATGTATGGAAAGCTAAGACATAGGCCTAAAACTTTCATGAAGAGTCCAAGATTTAAAATTGCCATTTTCGAGTTCAAATGGTAGCAACAACGAAGAAGTTAGAATCTGTCCTGCAGCCCAGACACTGTTCAGTGTTCAACCCATATCTCGAGTTCTAGAAGTCCAAATACGCCGATTCTTATTTTGTTGGAAATCTGAGACAATTTTCCAGAACTTTCATGAAGACTATTTGTTCAAATTCTGATGTTAGCAATGACGTTTTGTTCAGATTTATGTTGTATAACCCTTGGTATAACAAATACTTGGCACTTTCATAACCAACTATATGGTATAACAAATACTTGGCTCTAGGTTGACCTGCTTTGTGATGCTATTATTTGTTGTTCTGGTGTTTTATGCTGCCTTGGTGGCTTTGTGTTTTTTTGGTTTAGCAAGCTCCTGTTAGCATTTGCTTTCCAGTATTGTTGCTGGTTTTGCTTTTGTTTCTGGATAGCTTAGATAGCTAGTTTGTTTCAGGGAGTATGTTCCCATCTATTCAAGGGAGTTTGTTCCCTTTTTGTATATGCATGTACATATGACTTGCTGGTTCCCAGCTATGTTTTTTTATCTATATAATTTCTTACATTTGATCAAAAAAAAAAAGAGCTCTCAGTAAGAAAGAGCTCTCAGTCAAGTCAAGAGAGAGAAGCTCCCGGTGTAGTGAGAGAAGTGGTCTTTACAACGTCTGTGCTCTTCCCTCTTCGTGCACTATTCTTCTTCTCTTGCCTGCCTCTGCTCCTCAGTGTTCTCTCCTTGGTCAATATGACAAAATCCAAGGTTAAATCCTCAAATCTTCGTTCCACCCAGGGCGATTTTCAGCTTCAAACTAAACGCCATGTGTCTTTGCCCACGCCTAGGGTTCAGTCCAGGAGTTGCTCTCCGGTTCAACATGGTTGTATTTCTCCATCTTCGACATCCACTCCACCTAGAATGAAGGTTGCATTTGCTGATTTCGCTGATTTCTCCAGTGCAGTTAGGGTTTCCTCCAAACGCAAGAACAGAACCATGCAAAAGACGGCTCCTTTGGCAGTTCTAGGGCAAGCCCCTCGCCTACAGTATGTCCAGCTGGGTTTAACCCTAGTGGTTCTCATCAGGGCTCCGGTGGTCTCACCTGCACCCCGACTATTGTTCCTCCCCCTCAATCATCCTCTGTCAGGATCCATCCTTCAGCAATTCCTTTTGCTATATCTCCCTTCCCTGTTGGTAGCCCTACTCTTGCATCACTGGTGACGGATATGTCTCAACCTGGTTGTAGCAGAGGTGCTCCCGCATACATACCACCAGGTACCTCAAATTCACAATCTCCTGCTCTTGTTCACTTTCCAGAATATGCATCCTCTGCCTCATGTCATCTTCAGGAAACTAATGTTAGTGCATTAGGTGTTAAGTGGAAGTTGTGCTTGATTGGCTATGTGGTTGGGAAATTCCCAGGTTATGCTTCACTATTATCATATATTAATCGAACCTGGCAACATAAAGCTCATTTCACAATGCATGATTCAGGTTGGTTGATCTTTGCATTCTCATCAGAATTAGAGATGTTAGATGTCTTAGGTGCGGGTCCATATGTTGTGTTTGGTAGGCCTCTTATCCTGAAAATAATGCCTGATTTTTTATGATTTTCAATCTCCTAATATGACCACAATGCCTACATGAGTGAGGTTCCCTAATCTGCCATTAAGATGTTGGAATCATATTTGCTTATCCAAAATTGCAAGCATGATTGGGAAACCAATCCATTGTGATGACCCTACTGCTCAAACGACCCGACTCTCATATGCTAGAGTTCTTGTTGAAGTCGACCTGCTCTCCAACTTGACATCATCTATCAATGTGATTCTGCCCAATGGCACCACTTTGCCACAACAGATTGTGTATGAATCACTTCCACGCTTCTGCAAGCAGTGTAAGATTCTGAGACATTCAACCCTCACTTGCACCAAAGGACTTAAGCCTAGAAGTAAGAAGAGGCCTCATGAATCTCCTGTTTGTTCAACTAGTTCTAGCCCCTCTGCAGAGACAACTACAGTTGAGAAGCAGGAACCATATTGTGCAGGCCCGTCTACTGATCCCCAAGTGGATCCAATGTCCACTGAAGCTGCTACCGTTGGTGCTCTGAGGCCTCAGCCTCCTGGTTACAAGAGTCCAAAGCTACTACATCTGAGCGCTCTAGCTCCAACCCTCCAATACACCATTCTGAAGCTGGGGTCACTGCAGTTGTAGCCCCTTCCATGAGGCAATATCTCACTAGAAGCAAAGCAGCTGCCATCCCTTGTTTGGGGTTACAAAGGAAGTCCAAGGCTCCTGCTGTTGATTTCCAGTCACTACATAGCTCAAATGACTCTGCTCCATCATCCACTTTCTGATGGTTTCTCATTAGCTATCTTGTAGTACTTGTTTCATTTTGTAGACTTGCTGGTCTTGGGCATTATTTTGTGCAGGCCCCCTGCCTCTAGGGCAAGTTTTTGGTTTGGTGCAATTTTTGTTGCCTGTTTCCTGTTGCCGTTCAGCTGCCAGTTTAATCTTGTGCAGTCTTCTTTGTTAGTGGCGTCTTATCATGATGTTGTTGTTGCTAGTGTTGTTTCTGGTTTAGATTCAGAGCAGTTCTGTTTTGGTGATTTTCCTGTTGTAGCTTGGATGGCAGTTTGCTTTGTGTAGTTCTTTCTATTTGTGCTTGTTTTGTGCCTGCAGTTGCTGTTGCTGGTTGTTTAGTTTCTGTAAATGCCCCTCTTGTTGGCATTTTAGGTTCCTTTCCAGTATCAAGTGTTACTGGATGTTATTGGTGTGTCTGGTTGGTGCCTGCTGTTGCTGGTTTGCTTCTGGCCAGTCTCTGTTTGATGTTGCATTTTTGGGTGGTCTGCTTTGCTGTTTGGTTAGAGCCTCTGTTGGTGTTTGTTGGCATTTTGGGTTCTTCTCTAGTAATTAAATGATTATGGATGCAGATTGCTTCTGGTTTTACCCGCTGTGAAGGCTTTTGCCTGCTGGTTAGGTTTGCTAGCTAGCTTATGTTTTTATTTCAGGGAGTTTGTTCCCTTTTATCAAGGGAGTTTGTTCCCTTTCTCTAGTTTGTATATGCCTGTACAGTTGACTTGCTGGTCTCCAACTAAGTTTTATTTTGATCTATAAAATTTCTTACATTTGATAAAAAAAAAAAAAAGCTCTTAGTTAGTCAGTCAAAGAGAGAGAATCTAGAGAGAAATGCTCTCCTCCTCCATGGAGTGGATTCCCTCATGTTTGCTGGCAGCTCTTGCTGTTTGAATTTTCCCTTGGCTTTCTTTGTCTTCCTTGTTCTGCTCTCCTCCTCTTCTCCGTTTCCCGTTTCCCACTCCTCTGATTTTCAACCCGTCCCTGTTTCCCCCTCTTTTCTTTTTTGCCACCCGTTCCTCTTTTCAAATGGCAAAGAACAAAAAAAAAGACCACTTCTATAGTAGCTTATAGACAAGACGTTTTGCATGCTGCTATTGCTGTCCCCAATGATCATGATCATGATGGTGATGGTTCGGTGGTTCTTGCCCTCACGGTTGTTCCTGGTACCAAACCCGATGTTATTCCTTGTGAACCCTGCACAAATCTTCCCCCCATGCCTTCATCTCAACCTAGCAATGTATGTCTTAGTGATCTCCAACCTGCTTCTGTGATGGTGGTTGCTTCTGGCTCTACGTCCTTGGATGAGGTCCGAGTGGAAGATTTTTCTGTTGATTCAGATGAAGAGATCCTGGAAAAGGATCAACTGGATTTTAATTTTACAGATGAAGAGTGTGATGACTCCCCAAATCTTCTACTTTGCTCCCTGCTGTGAAAGTGTATTCCCCCTTCCTTCTGGAGGTCGAGTGCCTAACACTACCACTGTAGCAGGTAACCCTATCTTCACTCTTGGCAATAGCAAATGGAGGGGCATTTTCTTTTCAAATAGATCTACTGTCTCCTGTACCAAACTTCAAAATTTCTCACTTAATCCTCTCACTAAAACTTGTGTCATCTTCCCTGAGGACATTCAACCAAAGTTTGAAGTTTGGAACTTTTGTGTCGTGGGATATGTCTTTGGCAAAAGCCTTGGTTATAGGGTTCTGAATAGTATTATCTCTAATGTCTGGAAATGTGAGGTCACCCTTACCATTCATGACTTTGGGTGGCTGGTATACAGATTTAAAATAGAGGAGGACAAGCTTACGGTTCTTCGTGGAGGGCCTTACCTTGTGTATGGAAGGCCCCTCATTCTGCGGCCTATGATAAATTTTTTTGACTTTTCCAGTGAGGAAATGTCACGGGTCCCGATTTGGGTAAAGTTTCCAAACCTTCCTTTATGCTGCTGGTCACCCGTTTGTCTATCAAAGATTGTCAGTGTTCTTGGGAAGCCTATTCAATGTGACCAGCTTACCTCAAATCTTTCTCGTATGTCATATGCATGTGTGTTGGTTGAAATAGATCTTCTTGAGGAACTTCGACACTCAGTTGAGGTCTCTCTGCCAGAGGGTCCTACTTTGCATCAAAAGGTTGTTTATGAAACTCTACTGAGGTTCTATAATTTCTGCCATGTTCTTGGTCATTCACGCCTCCTCTGCCCCAAAGCTACTGCTAATACCAACAAGGTGCCTAGCAGTCAGCCCCAGGCTCAGGCTGTGCAAGCAGATAAAAAGAGCGTTTTTAGCAGATTGGGACCATAACTTCAACACCAGGGGTCTCTTCCTCCTATATTTTCATAGGTGCAAGGTCAGCCTTCTCGTGATCAGGTCATTCCACTAGCTTCTAGGGTGGATATAGTGCCAATAGCTGATAATGTTGTCCTTGAAGTTTGGGTTTCTGTGGAGTCTAGGCGTAAGGCCGGCAAGCAGTCTTGTTGCAATCCAAAGGGGAAGGAGGTGATTATAGTAGAGCCAATGTCTGTTGTCAACACTTGTGAAACGCCTTCCCCCCCCCAATATGTGCAGGAGAGGTGCGACACACCTCTCCTTCCAGAACTGAATTATTGGTGGCTAATCCTTGTGCTGGAGAGGTTCAGAGAACTGACTTATTGGTAGCTCATACTGGAGACAGTGTTCCTGCTGGAAACTCTGAAAGTGTTCCTCTCTTAGGGGTGTCTACCAAGAGTGGAGTCAGAACTCGTAGCCAGAAACAACGTAGTCATAGTGGACGGGTTTCCCCTTCCCTTGCACTCCCATGAATATATACAGCTGGAATATCAGGGGACTCAATAATCCCCTGAAACAATATAAGGTTGTTAGCCTCATGAAGAAGCATAAGATGGATATGTGTGGTTTACTTGAAACCAAATTGACTTCCTCCAGAGTTGCTTGTATGCATAGACTTCGGCTCAGGTACTGGCAGTACCTTACAAATGCGGATGCAACAAGTACTGCTAGAATTGTGGTTTTTTGGAATCTAGCTACGGTCAAGGTTAATCTGATTGCATCCTTTGAGCAGGCTCTTAATTTTTTTGTTAGTAGTTTGATCTCTCAGTTTAGCTTCATGATTACTTTTGTATATGGTTTTAATACTATTTCTGCTAGACGATCTTTGTGGGGGGATTTAAGGCGATGGAATTCTAGTTACCCTTGGATGGTTCTTGGTGACTTTAATTCTGTACTTTCCTCAGCAGATAAACACAATGGTAAGGCTGTTTCTTCCTATGAAATCTCTGACTTTTAAGAATGTTGTTTCGATCTTGGCCTCCAATATGTCAACTTTACTGGCTGCCATTATAGTTGGACAAATGGTTCTGTTTGGAGCAAGCTTGATCGGGTTTTGGTTAATCCTTCATGGTCTTCTTTGCAGCGCCTCACTCATGTTCACTTTGGCCCTTCAGGTGCATTCACAGATCATTCTCATGCAGAAGTTCGTCTGGATCCATATGTGTAGGGTAGAAAAAATTTAAATTCTTTAACATGTGGGCTTCACATGATCAAATATTGGAGGTGGTCTCTTCTCATTGGTTCTCTCCTGTATGTGGCACTCCTATGTACATTTTCTGTCGCAGGCTTCAACTCCTGAAAGGACATTTGAAGGAGCTCAATCGTCTCCATTTTAGTCATATATCAGAACGAGTATTGTGGCTTGAATCTGAGTTGGAGCATCATCAATCTGTATTACAACAAAACAGGGATAATCAACTCTTATTTGCACAAGATAGGCTTCTTCGATCCAAATTGTATACTCTGAAGTTTGCGGAAAAATAGTTCTTCAGTCAAAAGATCAAATGCAACTTTCTTAAGCATAGTGACAAAGGCTCAAAGTTCTTCCATGCTCTCATGGGTCAGAACCATAGGAGGAACTTCATTCCAGCCATTATGTGCAGACATGGCAGTCTTAGCAATTCCTTAAAGGAAGTGGGCGATGAATTTGTGGCTTATTACCAGCAGTTACTTGGCACATCCAAGACCACCATTCCCCTTGACAGTGCAGTTATTCACTGTGGCCCGTGTCTTCCATCTAGTTCACATGGCCCTCTCCTTTCTCCAGTTTCTCATGAGGATATACGAAAGGCAATCTTTAGCATTGGCAATGACAAAGCTCCAAGCCCTGATGGCCACTCCTCCTTTTTCTACAAGCAAGTCTGGTCTGTTGTGGGAGGGGATTTATGTGTGGCTGTTCAGGATTTCTTCCATTATGGCAGACTTCTTAAACAGGTAACCATTCAAGTATTGCTTTGGTCCCCAAATCAGTGAATGTTTCTTCTCCATCTGATTTCAGGCCAATTTCATGCTGTAATGTTATTTACAAAGATTTTAGCTGGTCGCCTTGCTCAAGCTTTAAAG